>SCPN01000285.1_pt1 | contig 92425 bp, 113 predicted proteins | sample 6106831 | NCBI WGS metagenome assembly SCPN01 (sample SAMN10720447, study PRJNA508395) | human gut metagenome | isolation source: Participant 1, 0 month
ATGATATTATAAGAAGAAATCCTGTAAATGGAGCTTATGCTGAGGTGAAAAAGAAACGTGGTGCTAGAAAGAGTCGAAGAGCACCTGACAGTAGAGCAACAGAGAGAATTTATTGATTTATGCTGCAAAAGAATCCGTTTTTCTCCATTGGTATCCGTTTTTGTATTTCTGTTTGGAACTGGATGCAGAATCACGGCAATAGGCATCAGATGGGACGATGTTGATATGAAGAAACGAACAATCAATATTAACCATAGTCTTACTTATTACACAAGATCTGACAATTCATTCAAGTGTGAGTTCTGGGTTTGGAACCTAAAACAGAAGCAGGAATAAGGACAATTCCAATGATGGGACCGGTGTATGAAGTGCTCAAGTCTGAATATCAGCGTCAGCAGGAAGAAGGTTTTTGTGTTGCAGAGGTTGATGGAATGACAAACTTTATATTTACTAATCGGTTTGGAAATCCACATAATCCGCAGGCAGTAAATCGTGCAATCAAAGAATCGTTGATACTCATAATGCCGAAGAAGAGGTAGAGGCAAAGAAAAAGAAGAGAGAACCTATAATGTTGCCCAGGTTTTCATGTCACATTTTTAGACACACATTTGCTTCGAGGTTTTGTGAAAACGAAACCAATGTAAAAGTTATTCAAGAAGTAATGGGACATGCTGATGTCAGCACAACCATGAACATTTATGCGGAGGCAAATCCGGAGGTTACTAGAGAGGCTTTGGAGAAACTTGCCAAGAACATGGATGTGTTTTAGAAACAACAGTACAATATAGAAAAGAGTCCTCTGATTTGAGGGCTAGGCAATTGACCAAAAAAATTTAATATGACTAATATATGACCAAAAAAGGCTGCGAATTTGGTTATTTTAGTACAGCTTGCTAAAGAAAATATTGTAATGATTTAAAGAAATGTAAATCATCTTACAGCTCTTTACAGCAGGAGCGAAAAAGCTCCCGACAATGAAGAGCATCGGTGGTGTAAAGGCTGAAAATGGCGTAAGTTCTAAGCCTTCAGAAGAGGTAAAAGCTGAGCCGGAGAAGATTGATTTCTCTAATGTAAAGATTGAACCTTTATTTGAGGAAGAAGTAGACTTTGATACATTCAGCAAGTCAGATTTCAGAGCTGTTAAGGTAAAAGAGTGCGTAGCAGTTCCTAAGTCAAAGAAATTATTACAGTTTACTTTAGATGACGGAACAGGCACAGACCGCACTATTTTAAGCGGAATCCACGCTTATTATGAGCCAGAAGAGCTTGTTGGAAAGACACTTATTGCCATCACAAATCTTCCACCTAGAAAGATGATGGGAATTGAATCTTGTGGTATGTTACTTTCAGCAGTAAACAATCTTAAGGATTCAGAGGATGAAGAACTTCATCTTCTTATGGTCGATAATCACATTCCGGCAGGTGCAAAGCTCTATTAAGATGATGTAAAGATGTACCGTTTCACCAAATAGACGGGACGTACTTCATTTGATAAAAAACAAAAACAGCGATTTACATCAAATTTACATCAATTGATGCAGAAATCAAGCAGAGAAAAAATCGCATAATAAGCAGAATGAATGGGCAGTCCTTAATGGGATTGCCCATTTTTAAAACAAACAGAAATACAAATCGAGATTTATATATAAAGGAGAATATTGATGAAACTGTTTTTATGTTCGCACTTTTCAAGTGTAGGAAGTCTGATAAAGGAAGAAATTGAAAAATAAAAGTCGCATTTATTCCAACAACAGCGCTGAAGGCTACACCGGTTATGTCGGCTCGGCTCGAAAATTATTCAAAAGGTTAATCGTAAAACTGAAATTGATATTTCAACGGAGGCTTATTCAACGATACAGTCTGTTTTGAAGATGCGGATATATATTTTACCGGCGGAAATTCTTTTCCTTATAGACCAGCTCCGTAAACGGGGAACGGATGAGCTGTTGAAGAAAGAATTGCAGAAAAGGAAAACTGATGATTGGTGAATCGGTGGCAAAGGATTATATGCGCTCCAAGCATCCAATATATCGAGCAAATGGATGAAAAGCCGGAGGACTACTACAAGAAGATGATGGGGCTTGATTTGATTGATTTCTATGTTCTTCCGCATTATCTTACAGCACCATTTAAGAAAGTTACCGAGAAAATAATGACCGAGTTTTCGATTTGAATCTATGCCCAATTAACAACCGTCAGGAATTGTAATTGATGGTGAAGGTTCAAAGGTTATTTGCAAAGACTAATTTGAAAATTCCAGTTGTGCGCCCAGCTAAGGGTGTGTAGTCAAGCCGGTGGGACCTGGTTTATCCAAGGTTTAGCCAACCAGATAATATTCTGGGATGATGCCGGTAACGGCATCTGACAAGCGTAGACAGCAAGAAAGCAGGCTGAAGAGTGATTGACTTCGAAACGTTAACTTCAGGTCGGTCGACGTCTTAACTGCGAAGACAATATCATGTAATGCGATATGGCGGTGTTATGTGGCACTGCGGAGTCAGAGAACCAATCATGTTTTACATTGTGAATACACATCAACTGGGGAGAACCTCGAAGAAGAGTATGAAATTGCAACTGAAAACGGAGTATTTCAAATGAATGGTAGGTCGGACAATCCCATAATAATGGTAGAAATCGGGCAATACGATGGAGGAAGGGGATTGCAGAAAGGTCTTACTGAGGACACATCCGTACTCAGGGACGGAGGAGGAATAATGGAAACGAAATTTAGTAAGAATAGCTGATATTTCGGCAACATCAAACATCCTATATTTACATCAAACCATTTGATAAATGAAGATATGCAAAGCAATGCCATAAGGAATTTAGATGGGAACAAAGCAGTTGGAATTGACAAGGTAACTAAGGATGAGTATGGGAAGAACCTTGATAGAAATATCAAGGAACTGGTACAGAGGTTGAAAACTTCCGCTGATATATATACCTAAAGGAAATGGAAAGAAACGAACCATTAGGGATTGCTTCCTATGAAGATAAGATTGTACAAATGGCAGTGAAGAAAATGTGGGAGCTATTTATGAACCGAGATTCCAAATGCATGTATGGATTCAGACCGAATAGGGTGTCACGAAGTTATTAAAAAGTATACTTTCAACGGATAAGCTATGGAAAATCAGATATCGTAGATGCCGATATCAGTTTTCTTTGACCATATCGACCATGATTGATGATGAAGTTCCTTGAATGGAAATATACAGGATAAGAACTTCTATTGCATAAATACGTAAATAATCTATGGAATAATGGAGGAAAAGAAGTCTTAACAGAGAGGCTGGCCAAGGTCTGTAATGAGTCCGATGCTTGCAAATATATATGCAATTCGTGCTGACGCTGTGGTTTAAGCTGGTGGTGCAAGGGAATGCAGGGAGAGGTTTTCTCGTCAACTTTGCGGATGATTTGTTGCAGGATTTCAATATACCGTAGTTAAGATAACTATGTAAAAGTTAAAGGAACGAATGGAAAAGTTTGACTGGAGCTGGAAAGTAGTAAAGCAGACTATTGAATTGAATTTGTATGCAGAATCAGAGTAAGAGGAGAATGTAAGCCTGAATATTTGATTTCTAGGTTTACATTCTACTGTAGCAAAACCTCGAAAGGGAGGTTTCTGTGCTAAAGGTAAGACTTCAAGAAAGAAAGTTGAGCAAAAGGTTGCATACAAGAACTGGATTTATTAACAGAAATCGACCAATGCAGAAATAATTAAAGAGTTGAACGTAAAACTAATTGACACTATCGGTAATATGGTGTTACATGGAATTTTGGAAGATAACAAATCTTCATAGAGTACAACAGTTTCTATTCAAGATGAATCGAAGAGGTTGAATGGGCATACGGAATGGATTTGTGGAAATGCTCAAGTATTACCCGTTAGCAAACCTAAAACGTACTATTATTGGTAAAGCGAAATGTTTCTGAGGAAGGTGGTAAAAGCACTTACGGATATGTGATGGGCTATGATTGGATCTTTCCCTGCAAGTTATGGGATGCAGGAGAAAAGGGACTTATATTATCTGCTTTTGAATGGGAGAAGGATAGAAAAACGCTGATATATGGGCAGGTAGACTATATGTATGGAGAAGCACTTTATAAGCCTGAAATGAAAGAAGGAAATCCTATAAGGTTATATAGTTTGGATGAAATCACGGAGATATTCGGTAAATTAGGACTTCGTATTTGTAACAGCTTTGCTGATTTCAGTGGAAAGCCGAGTTCTGATAATGATATTCAATTGATGGTTTATTCCATACGGGAATAAATCTTCATCAAATCTTTATTTTTTTCTGTTAGGTTATATTTCAGTAAGAAATGAAATATAGAAGGAAGGATAGTAAAGATGGAAATGATGTTGCAGACACAAAATCTATGTAAATATTTTAGAAAACAGAAAGCGGTAAATAATGTTTCACTTAATATCGAAAAGGGACAGATTTATGGACTGCTTGGACCGAATGGCGCTGGTAAATCTACCACATTGAAAATGCTGACCGGTATGATGAAACCAACTGCAGGAAAGATTTACTTTGATGGAAAACTTTTGGATAGGAAAGATTTATCAAAAATAGGAGCGTTAATTGAAAATCCGCCTATTTATGAAAATCTTTCCGCCAGAGAGAATTTGAAGGTAAGACAATTATTGCTTGGTACAGATGAAAACAGAATTGATGAGGTCTTGCAGATTGTATCACTTACAAACACCGGAAAGAAGAAAGCAGGACAGTTTTCTTTGGGGATGAAGCAAAGACTAGGCATTGCAATGGCATTGCTTGGAGAACCGGAACTTTTGATATTGGATGAACCTACGAATGGATTAGATCCAATAGGCATCGAGGAATTACGAGAGCTGATCCGGTCTTTTCCGGAACAGGGAATCACTGTAATTCTCTCCAGTCATATTCTCTCAGAGGTACAGTTACTTGCAGATAAAGTCGGGATTATTTCAGGTGGAATCTTAGGATACGAAGGAGCATTAAAGCAGGGAGATAATCTTGAAGATTTGTTTATGAATGTGGTAAGAAAAAACCAGAAAGCAGGTGAAATCCATGGTTAATATTATAAAAGCAGAACATCAAAAAGCCAAAAGAACCATGCGAAAAAAGTTTATCTGGGGATTTCCTCTTCTTACATTTGTCATGGCATTTATATTTACTCTTGGGATGACAAATGCTTATGCAGAAAGTGTTTGGAACTGGTGGTATACACTTTTGCCGGGGATGATTGCTCTATTTTGTTATCTTTCTGTGGCGCAGGAGAAAAAGATAAAATACTATCATTTAATGACTATTCCCACAGACAGAAGAAAATTGTTGCTGGGGAAAATTATTTATATTGGGTACATGATTTTGTTTTCTAATGTGATTGTGTTTGCAGGAGCAACGCTTGGAGGCTTTCTTCTAACGACACATGTTCCAGTGAAAGGAGCGTTGATTGCAGTATTGTTTCTGACGGTTTCTGAGTTATGGGAGATTCCGGTAGCTTTATTTTTAAGTGAACGATTTGGAATGATTGTAAACCTGTTCGTCTGCCTGTTTATTACCGTCAGCGGTGTGGTAATATCACAAACCAGAATCTGGTATGTACTTGTTTCTGCAATCCCTATGCGAATGATGTGCCCGTTGCTTCATGTTTTACCAAATGGACTTGCCGCAGAAGCAGGGAATCCTCTTTTGGATACGGGAGTCATTGTTCCGGGAATGTGTCTCTCAATCATCTGGTTTGTTTTGTAATGGTTCTGTTTTTGAAATGGTTTGAGAGAAGAGAGGTGAAATAAGATGATTGGAAGATCTCTTAATGCAGACTTGCGAAAGATGAAAGGAACATCTGTGATTCTGGCACACTTACTGATTCCGATTATAACCAGCGTTATATTTTTAATATATTACTTTTTTTCACCATGGAATGAAAATATGAAAGTGATTGCATTTTATCAGGCAATAGGAGCAGGACTTCCGGTACTTATTGGAATTTTTACAGCAAGTGTGATGGAACAGGAACAAAATGCAGGTGATTTTCAAAATCTGTTGTCTTTACCGGATAAACCTGCAGCATTTTTATCGAAACTGTTGATGCTACTGGTTTTGTGTCTGTGCTCTATCCTATTGACAGCAATCATATTCGGAATTGATTTGGAAGAATCGCATCAAGCGATATCGAAATCATGAAAGGATGTATATTTGCAGCATTGCTGTGGGGAAGCAGTGTTCCACTTTATCTGTGGCAGCTGATTCTGGCTTTTCAGTTTGGAAAAGGGGTATCCATTGGAGCAGGGATTATATCAGGACTAATTAGTGCATTGATGCTTACCGGACTTGGAGATTATGTGTGGAAATATGTATTTGTCTGCTGGACGGGTAGAGTACCATATACTTATCTGCAATCTGTATTGGGAGAAACTAGTGTAGGTGAATGGTTGTCATTCATACCAGGTTGCTTAATATTTACAGGGATTAGTATGGTATACTATTTTTGGTGGGTAAACCACTGGGAAGGAAACAGAATATCGGAATAGAATCGAGGGAAACTATGGCAAAAATACTGGCAGTTGATGATGAACCGGCAATTCTGGAAATGATAGAAAGCATTTTGAATAAGGATGGACATCTGGTTACCAAAGTAAGTAATCCACTAAAAATTAATATGGAAGAATTACATCGTTATGACCTGATTTTACTGGACATTATGATGCCTGGAATTGATGGCTTCGAATTATGCAAAAGAATCAGGGCACTTGTGGATTGTCCGATTTTGTTTCTTACGGCAAAAACGGAGGAAAACAGTCTGGTAAACGGACTTTCTTTAGGAGCAGATGATTATATTTCAAAGCCATTTGGAGTGATGGAACTTCGGGCAAGGATCAATGCACATCTTAGAAGAGAGCACAGGGAACATTCTGTCCGGATGGTTTTGGGGAGAGTCTGCATTCAGATGTCTCAAAAGAAACTGTTGATGGATGATAAAGAACTTCCGTTTACGAAAGCAGAGTACGAAATCTGTGAATTTCTGGCTAAAAACAGAGGACAGGTTTTCTCGAAGGAACAGATATTGGAAGCGGTCTTTGGCTTTGACAATGAGAGTAATGACAGTACTATAATCACGCATATCAAAAATATAAGAGCAAAATTTGCGGATTATGATTATACACCGATAAAAACAGTCTGGGGGATTGGATATAAATGGGAAGAGTAAAGAGAAGCAATGCACTCAGCAGGATTTTTATGAGATATGTACTGGTCATGCTTGGATCATTAGTTGGTTTGGTGATTGTTGCTTATCTGCTGCTGTACCTTTTGATTAGTGTGGGCTGTATTTATCCGGCAAATTATGCAGAGCAAAAGATTAATGAAGCATATGATACGATTCTACGTGCAGATAAAGTGACTGCTGAGATGATTCCCGCACTTTGTGATTATGTAATCTTTTCAGAGAATGGAGAGAAAATAGGTGGAGATCTGTCAGAACAATACGAACAGATAGCATGGAATGTTGCAAAGCACGGAAACGCATCCGGGAAATATTTTTATAAAGTAATTGTAAGGGAAAATGAATATGTTGTATTGCAATATCGCCTGACACCTCAATATCATTCAGCTTTTTTGAGGGAGCATTTTATAGGACCACAGAATGTGATGATTATTATGTCTGTGATTGGAGCGGTAGCGATTATCATCATTCAGTCCATACGTTTTGGAAAAAGAATCAAATAAGCAGATGCAGCCTGTATTAGACGCAATCGGACAAATAAAGGATCAAAATCTGGAATATGAGACATCCTGTTCCGGTATCAAAGAGTTTGATGACTGTTTATCGGCAATCGATGATATGCGAGATGCATTGCGAGAATCTTTAGAAAAGCAGTGGAAAACAGAGCAGGAAAAGAAACAGCAGATGTCTGCTTTGGCGCATGATATTAAAACACCTCTTACGATTGTACGGGGAAATGCAGAACTACTTTCAGAGACTGAACTGACCACAGAACAGAAGAAAAATATCACTTATGTTTTGAACGGCACAACACAGATACAAAGTTATGTAAAACAGTTGATAGATGTCACAAAATCATGGAATTGCAGTGATGTTACCTATACAACGGTGAGGTTAGAAGATTTTTTCGCAGATATAAAGGAACAGGCACTCGGACTGGTAGAAATCTATCACCAGAAGATAGATTGGAAGGCGGAACAAAGTGATAAAAAGGTAACGATTGCTTATGATCCAATGTTCCGAGCCGTAATGAATGTGATTCAGAATGCAGTGGAGCATACAAAAGAAAATGGAATCATTTATATTGACGCAAAGGAGCAGGATGACCGGCTGACATTCATTGTGGAGGATAGCGGATCAGGATTTACAAAAGAAGCATTATTGCATGGCACAGAGCAGTTTTTTATGGATGACACAAGTAGAAATGGCGAAGCCCATTATGGGATGGGACTATTTTTTTCGCAAAAACTGTGGCTGAAAAATATGGTGGAGGTATTAAACTTTCAAATTCTGAAAATACAGGTGGGGCGAGGGTAGAAATATTTTTCCTGAGTAGTCAGGAAACAAGCTAAATAGACCGCAATTAAGCTATGTAAAAGAAATTTTACATGCTTTTATCTAATATGTAAAAGCCTTTTGATAGACATTACTACTACGTTTGCTGTAATCTCATGGAAGAAGGAGGCATACAGAATTATGATAGCTGATAAAATTAAAAATGCTCGTACTATTCTTTATTACATAACTATCATTATAGTTGGGATTATATGCACATATAAGAAGAGAATAATATAACTTTTGTTATGATATCAAATGATTTTTTCATTTAATATAACATTGCATTGGATGAAAGAATGTGTTTGGAGATGAAAACATAATCGAATTGAAGGTTGACGATTCAAACATAAAAAGAGCTGGGTGGCATCTACCCAGCTCAATCTTCTACGTACAAGAGTAATCTTATGTGATTTGTTAAATAAAAGAAAACTATGAAAAATGCAGGTGTTGAAAAATAATAAATTGTTGTATTATGATGTTGATAATAAAATATGGAGGTGTATCATGAAAGCACATAAATATTGGTCAATCGGAGCAATGGTTACAATGGTTGGAACTTTTTATACAGGATATAAAGGGTTAAAAGCAGCACACAAATACTTTGCATTTGGCTCTCTGATATGCATGATTATGGCAGTCTATTCTGGTCATAAAATGATTTCAGGTAATAAAAGAACAAGAAAACAGGTAGAAAATACAAAAGTGGAGGAATAAAATATGTTAGAAGTAGGAAAAAAAGCACCGGACTTTGAATTGCCGGATCAGAATGGAGAAGTGCATAAATTAAGTGATTATTTAGGTAAAAAAGTAATCTTATATTTTTATCCAAAGGATAATACACCAGGATGTACGAAGCAGGCATGTGGCTTTTCTGAGCGTTATCCACAGTTTACTGAGAAGGGCGCTGTTATTCTCGGAGTAAGCAAGGACTCTGTAGCGTCTCATAAGAGATTTGAAGAAAAATACGGACTGGCATTTACGCTATTAGCAGATCCAGAGCGTAAAGTTATTGAAGCATATGATGTCTGGAAAGAAAAGAAAAATTATGGAAAAGTATCTATGGGTGTAGTAAGAACTACATATCTTATTGATGAGCAGGGAATCATTATAAAGGCAAATGATAAAGTCAAGGCGGCAGATGACCCTGAAAATATGCTTAAGGAATTGGCATAATGAAGATTATTTTATCACCTGCAAAAAAGATGATTGTAGATACCGATAACTTAGCACCGGTTGAACTGCCTGTCTATATTGATAAGACAGCAGAAGTATTAAACTGGATGAACAGCAAATCAAAAGAAGAACTGAAAGCTATCTGGAAATGTAATGACAAGATTGCAGAGCAGAACTTTAACAGATTGGAAAATATGGATCTTTATAACAGGCTTACTCCGGCTGTTTTAGCATATGATGGGATTGCATTTCAATATATGGCACCATCTGTGTTTGAAATCCAGCAGTTTGAGTATTTGCAAAATCATTTAAGAATCTTGTCTGCGTTTTATGGCATTTTAAAACCAATGGATGGTGTGACTCCTTATCGTCTTGAAATGCAGGCAAAGGTTGGAATTGAGATGCAAAAATCTGTATGAGTATTGGGAGAATTGTTATACCGCTCAGTAATCGATGACAGTAGGATTATCATTAATCTTGCATCAAAAGAATACTCAAAATGTATAGAAAAGTATCTGACACCACAGGACAGATATATTACGATTGTATTTTGTGAGTTATCCGGAGATAAATTGGTAACAAAAGGTACCTATGCCAAGATGGCTCGTGGTGAAATGGTCAGATTCATAGCGGAAAATAATATTGAAAATCCGGTGGAGATTCAGAAATTTGACAGACTCGGATATTCGTTTAGATCTGATTTATCTTCAGATTCAGAATATGTATTTGAACGTAAAATAAAATAGTTATTCAGGTAAAAGATGCTCAGTTTGGCATCTTTTATAATAATGAGAATTATTACTATTTTTTATTGACAACAGGATGATAGTGGTATACAATCCTTATTAAGAATTAATCCTAATAAGGAGGACGAATGACAAGTAGGAGAAATACCATTCAAAAAGATCTTGTAAGAAATACCGTATACGAAATGAGAAGACACGTTACGGCAAATGAAGTGTATGAATTTATAAAAGAAACATATCCATCAATTGGAAAAGGAACTGTATATAGAAATCTTGATATATTGGTAGAGGAAGGTGCATTAAGAAAGGTTGAAGTTCCGGATGGACCGAACCGATTTGATTTTACATTGAAAAATCATTACCATGTCAGATGTGTAAAGTGCGGTGAGGTTTTTGATGTGGATATGGATCCAATACCGGATTTGCTGGAAAGAATTCATAACACTCATGGAATTGAATTTGTGGATTATGATATTTCATTTAAAGGCATTTGCCCGAAATGCAGGGAGAAAAAGTAGTAAATGCTAAAAGCATTTATACATATTAAGGTTACAGAACAACACAAATATAACAGTAATATAGGCTGTGTATTAATATATTTACAAGGAGGAGCAACGAATGAAATACGTATGTGATGTTTGCGGATGGGAATACGATGAGGAGAAGGGCTATCCAGAAGGTGGTATTGCACCTGGTACAAAGTGGGAGGATATTCTGGAAGATTTTGAATGTCCGTTATGCTTTGTAGGAAAAGACCAGTTCTCAGAAGAATAAATGTATTATGATAGGATTATACCAATGAAAGAAGAACTAAGTATAGATATCATCGGACTTGCAGGAGCCTGTTCTTATGCGTTGGACTGTATAGAAGCAGAGTTGGTAAATATCAAAAACAAACATGGAAAAAGAGTGGCTTATATAAGTATACGCATGGCTGAATATTGGAAAATTCAAGGTGATGAATTACAAGATTTAGCCATGTGTGCTTTACTGCATGATAATGCTTTGACACAATATATTTCGGAAGAACTGAAAAAGGATTCCGTCATTAATTGTAAAAAAGATTTATCCGAGGAAAAAAACAAATCTTCATTGTATTTATGGTGAAAAAAATATTACTAAAATTCCATTTAAAACAGATGTGTCAAATGTGATTTTGTATCATCATGAACATGCCGATGGAACTGGCCCTTTTCAAAAAAAGTGGAATGAAATTCCATTGTTCGCAAGGATTATTCATCTTGCAGATACCATTGATATTATAGGAAATAACCCGGGATCTGGAAATAACAGTTGGAATTTTATATGTCAGTACCTTTTAAAAAATAGGGATGGATTATTCGATTCAGAATGTGTGAATGCCTTTTTTCATGCATTCCACACATTCTGAATCTTTTATATGTTTAAGTGATAATTCTTTTGAAATGAAGCTATGGGAGATTATCCCAAGACAAAAAACCGGGTTTTTGATTGGAAAACGTGTAAAAATGTTGCAGATTTTTTTGCAAAGATTGTAGATTATAAATCTTCTTTTACAAGCAGACATTCTATAGGAGTGTAGCTGAAAAACTTTTGCTCAATATATCGGATATGATTCTATTAATGTGCAAAAAATTTATCTGGCTGGTGCACTGCATGATATTGGGAAGATGGCAGTAGGCAATGAAATTTTGGAAAAACCGGATAAGCTTACGGATGATGAATTTTCAAAAATGAAGAATCATGCTGGCTATACATACCTTATATTATCAGAGGTTAATGATTTTGAAGAGATACGAGACTGGGCAGCTTTCCATCATGAAAAATTAAATGGAAAAGGGTATCCTTTTGGAAAAACCGCAGCTGAATTAAATGAGCCGGAACGTATTATGGCATGTATTGATATTTATCAGGCATTAACCGAGGACAGACCATATAAGAAAGGTTTATCGCACGAAAAAACGTGTGAGATGCTCGATGACATGGCGCAGAAAGGTTTTGTTGATTCTGATATTTCCAAGAAAATTAGGGAATGTTTTGGTGGAATCTAACATTTAAAACGAGAAAATATAGGAAATTCATACCATTACTTTCAATTAGACAAGAGTTACATGAGTTTGAAAGGATTATGAATTTTTCTTTTTATAATGATGACGATTGTTTGCCAATGGAATTGCATATGAAGTATCAAAAATATTTTACTCGAAAAGTGAACGAACTAAAAATTATTGCAGCAATGACATACTGTCGCATGAATCAAGAATATCAATATATTCTATTGCGGAAAGAGGCTAGCAAACTTAAGAAATGTAATGGGGTAGATGATTACTTTAAAACATTGGGTGATATAAGAAAATCATTAGATGAAGAATTTCCCAATTTAGATATTTCAGATTCAGAAATGATGGACGAATATAATAAGAGGGAGAAAAAATTATTAGATATTGTAGAAAATCCGTTCACAGAATATGTTAAGTATGTTGTTATGCAGGCAGAAGTAGATCAGTTATGTGCCGAGAGTGAGGAATACTGCAATCAGGTTGAGCATTTGAATAAAGTAATAGCAAAAAAGACAGGGATAGAAACAAAGGTTCATAATTATGTTAAAGAACAAGAAAAGCTGGATGAAATACGTAATAAATTGATAAAAGAAAAGTATGGTGATAATTTATGTGAGTGCCCTAATAATCTAGTTGTTTCTGAAGATGATATCAATGAAAATATAGACAATATATTGATAGATAACGTTTCAATTATGGAAGCAATGGTCAAATATGATAAGCAAAATTTAAAGGATAAAATACACTTTAACTTGACAGAAAATTTATTTGGAAAGTTAATGTGACTCCTTGTGCAATATAAAATCAAACATAAAAAGATAATTCCTGAAACAATAAAAAAGTTTCAGGAATTTTTGATTTAATATGAAAATTCCAAGTCTGATTGGAAAAATTCAGAAGAATTTCCCAATCCGCTGCGTCGATAAAAAAGGCTTAACAAAGTATGATAATCATGTACTAAGGAACAGCACACCACGAGAGTGGAGGCGCCAAAGCTCTCCAATACGAAATCGTAAAGGAGATAACAAAATGAATAAAAGAGATTTTAACGTAGTAGGAAACGAAGGTACAGATAATCAGGAGCTTGCAAAGGGAATTGCATTTATAAAGTCCCGCAGAGCAGAACTTAATGTAATCCAGATGGTTGAGAATATGCGTGATCAGGCAATGCCTAATGGAGTAATAATCAATGATGCGTATTGTGATCGTTCAATGACAAGGGACTATGACAGAGAAGGTCTGAATGCTTTCTTTGCAACACTTAAAGAGGAAGACTTTGAGGTTGTAGTAGTCAGAAGCCTGAATGAGATCACAGATGACATTTATGATTTGGAAGAATTTGTTAAGACCATCACAGATATGGGCATATGGCTCTATTCTCTTGAAGTCGGTCCGGTGCCAATTATTGTATCTCATGCAGAGGATTTTGGATGCTAACGGAGTCCTTTGGTAGAGCGACAACAGAAAATCATTCCGGTCGGGACAAACAAGTCCCGGCTGTGAAGGATTGCAGATTTACACAGACTGCATTCGGAACAGTTGTACATGATTCAAGTGGGAAGTGGCTTGGTCAGTTGAAACAGAAGATGCAGCTGTAGAGATGTTAAGAGAAATGGCAAAGAAGCAGGGTGTAACGGAAGAACTGAAAGCAACGGATATGATGAGATGGATAGGATTGATGAATAACATTCGAGCCTGTGCCGATGAGATTGTATTGAATGATATTGTGTATTCCTAACGGATACCAACCGAAGAAGAACTGCTGTCAAACCGATGGCAGTTTTTCTTTTTCGGCAAGTATTCAAGAAGTCATTAAGTCGTGAGTATAATCGAAGTGGTAGAAAAGTTATCTCTTATATCGGTTGTAACTTTTTTATGAACTCTATTGACAAGAAAACTTGGTATGTGTATAATTAAAATATGCAAAGAAAACTTGGCATAGAGGTGTTTTTATGAAAAAGGACGAAATCTTAAATGCAAGCAGAAAAGAACATCGCAATAAGGACTTGGCTGAAATGGAAGTGGTATATCAAGCCGGAAGTTACGCAAGCAGAGTTGGTGCTTTAGTGTGTTGTTTGCTTTCGCTGTTATCTTCTGTGCTTGCTCATACTATGATTTACAGTCCGTGGGTTATATACTTCAGCATTATTGCAACACAATGGTTAGTTCGTTTTATCAAAATGAAGCGAAAGAGCGATTTGGTCTTGACTGTTCTGTTTTTTGTGCTTTCCATTTTGGCATTTGTTGGATTTGTTAGCCACCTTTTAGAGGTGAGAATATGAAAGAACAATTACAACTGAAAAATCACTTAAAGGAAGTTCGCACAGAAGCAAATCTTTCTCAAGCTCAACTTGCAGAAATGGTGGGTGTATCAAGAAACACGATTAGTTCTATTGAGACAGGACAGTTTAATCCAACTGCAAAATTGGCTCTAATTCTTTGTATTGCATTGGACAAAAAATTTGAGGAACTATTCTATTTTAGGAGGTCATTATGGAAAATATTATAATGTTGATTTTGGGAGTGTTCATATCTGTTGTGGGAATTGTAAATATCAAAGGCAATATCAGCACAATTCACTCTTATAACAGGCGAAAAGTAAAGGAAGAAGATATACCAAAGTATGGAAAAACAGTCGGCACAGGAACGCTTATTATAGGTGTGTCTTTTGTATTAGGCTTCATAGTTTCGTTTTGGAGTGAAATAATTATAGATTATATCATTCTTCCAGCAGTTATTGTCGGATTAGGCTTTATATTGTATGGACAGTTCAAATACAATAAAGGAATTTTTTGAGAATCAGGGAGGTATAAAGATGGAATTGAACACAATATCAGGTCTGGCGATAGCGGGAGTTATCTGCTCCGTTGTCCTCTCGATGGGGGTACCGATTGCTTTGTTCATTGCAGGAAGGGTGAAGCTTAAGGCAAGGATTTCCTCGTTCTTTATCGGAGCAGGAACCTATCTGCTGTTTACCATGCTGTTGGAGCAGCAGTTGCATGTTCTTGTCATTCAGTTCTGCGGACTGAACGCACAGAGCAGGCCATGGCTTTACTATGTGTACGCGGCTTTGGCTGCAGCGGTTTTTGAAGAGACCGGAAGACTGATTGCCATGAAGTTCTGGATGAAGAAATGGCTGGATTTTCCAAATGCACTGATGTATGGAATCGGGCATGGCGGTGTGGAGGCCATTCTGATCGGAGGACTCTCCGGAATCAGCAATCTTGTGTCCATGCTGATGATCAACAGCGGAGCCATGCAGAATACGCTGGCGGCACTTCCTACTGAGTCTGCAAACCAGACCGTGTCACAGCTATCGGCCCTATGGACAACACCGGCACCACTCTTTTTTGTAAGCGGAATCGAAAGAATCAGTGCCATCATTCTGCATATCGGGTTGTCACTGCTGATCTATCGGGCGGTAAAGGCAGGCAAATGCAGGACAGCGGCTTTTACAGCGGTTCTTGCATATGGGATTCATTTTATCGTGGACTTCTTTGCCGTGGCAGGTCCGGCGTTTCTTCCCATCTATGTGATTGAAATTGGTGTCTTTGTGATGGCGCCGGAACTCTTGTTATGGCGCTGAAGATGGGAAGGATGGAAGAACTGTGAATTCCAGTTTTCTGCTATCATAAAACAGAATATATCTGACAGAACGCACCGTAGAAATACGGTGTTTTTTGTTACCCCACTTTCATTTACTGATGAAGAAGAAACCGAGCCTATATGGTGCAGGCAACACTGCAGGAATTATATCAGATTTGTGAAGAGTAAGGCATAAAGCTGCGCAGTGTAGAAGATCTGAATGATCGGGAACATGGAGTCAGATTTGATGATTTCCTATGCATGGATGCGTTTAGAATGGGAATAAAAAGCAAGTAGTGTTAATAATTACATCTATCTACTCGGAGGTGCATTAGCGTCATAATTCCGATTGCGGAAGAGACTGGAAAAGGTTATTCTTATCATAGGCAGAGGAGTTTTCTTAGTTTAGTTGTTTCGTGTGGTAACTTAACAATAACGGATTATGGAAAGTAATTCCACTGCTTTTTTAATAAAAATAAAACTGCGCCACAGCCTTGGCAGGCCATCGCGCACCGATTTTGTTCAATCGGAATTTTAGGAGGTGTATCTATATGAAATTGGCAGATTTAGCAACAGGTTCTGATATGATAGTGTGGATTGTCTTTGGGATATTTGCTGTAATTTCTATAATTTTATTTTCTGGACATGGAAGTTGGTTCATTTCTGGATATAATACAGCTTCAAAAGAAGAAAGAAAAAAATATGATGAAAAGAAGTTATGCTGGACAATGGGAATTGGAATGTCTATTATCGCAATTATTGCGGGAGTACTTGGAGTTTTACCAAGAGCAAGAAAATTTAGCTTTATTCCGGCAGTAATAATGATAGGAGTTGTATGTGTAGATCTTTCACCGGCATTGGATAAGGGTGCGCAGATAGGTATTGGAGCAATGTCGATTATATTAGGTGGTATTTTGGCTATTATTGGTTCAATCGTAGAGTTTACAAAGAAAAAGAAAAGTCCGTTAGCATAAAAAGAAAAAGGTACATATAACGGAGGACCGTTAATGGTAAAAACAGTGATAGATCAGATTCAGAAGCCAGAGGTTTGCATGGTAATAGAGAAGAGTCATTCAATATTGACCAAGCATGATATGAAAGAATCATAATGTTTTCAAATTGAAAATGTGAAAGAGTATGAAGTTTGTCAGCTTACAGCGTGGTTTGCTCGAATGTGGGGAGTAATGGAGACGTTAGGAGACTTACCTCAGCAGGATTTTGAAAATATGATAAACAGCTTGATTTCCTGGGCGGAGGAGTTCCTCAAAAAGGGGGAACAAGATCCTATATTATTTTTTCAACAAAAAATAAAAGTGAGTGAAAATGAAAGCTAATTGTGATGTAACCGGGGATATTCCGAAATGGAATACACCCGGTTTTATAATGAAGAGCATTTTCTAAGAGATATTGTAATGATGCAATAATATAAGAAATGATTGACTGCATGGAAAGTAAAAAATATACTAAAATTAGTATATAAAATAAAACTTTTTACCGATTCCATTTGTATTAGTAGTAGGATGGAGGCGGTAAGATGCGAAATATTGGTTGGATACAGTGGATTATCCGAGTAATAAAAAGAGATATGGAACAATATGAAGAAGATGTAGGAGTCAAACAAGAAGTATACAGAACAGTAAAACGTAAGTCGTATATTTTTGGTGTGGTTGCTCTTTTGATTTCGAGTGCCATGTCGCAGATGTATAGATATAATACCGTTTTGGCTAAGTGGCTGGCGCTTACTAATCCGGATGTGGAGCTTACCACTAAGATAGTTATTATATTGTCGGTTGCGGGGGTGCTTTTTGCGCTTGCATCAGGTGTGCGCATATGGGGGCATGTTACCAATATAATATATTTTGGGTGTAGGTGCAGGATGCTTGTAGGTAGAGAAAAAGAATTACATTTATTGCATGATATACAAAATGATGATAGCTCACATTTTGTGGCAGTATACGGGCGAATGAGAGAGGGAAAGACCTTTCTGATACGTGAGGCCTTTGGCTATAGATTTACATTTCAGCATGCCGGTCTGTCAGAGGGAGGAATGAAGGAACAGATATATGCGTTTACGTCATCTCTCAAAGATGCAGGGTATGATATGAAAAAGCAGCCCAAAAACTGGCTTGAGGCATTTGAAGCATTAAAGGATGTCATAAGATTGTCGAGTGAAAAGAAGAAAATAATATTTATTGATGAGCTGTCGTGGATGGACACTCAAAAGAGTGATCTTATGGTTGCTTTGGAGAATTTTTGGAATGGATTTGCTTCTGCAAGGAAAGATATAGTCCTTATAGTGTGCGCGTCAGCCACATCATGGATGCTCTCAAAGGTCGTACACAACAAAGGCGGATTGTATAACAGATTGACAGAACAGATACATCTGCGCACATTCTGCCTCAGGGAGTGTGAAGCGTATGTAAAAGCTGCCGGGCTGGCATTAAACAGAAATCAGATATTGCAGTATTATATGATTTTTGGCGGAGTACCTTACTATTGGGGATTTTTGAAAAAGGGATTAAGCCTTTCACAGAATATTGATAGTATATTGTTTGAAAAGGATGCGCCCTCTGCGCGATGAATTTAAGTATTTATATGCTTCTGTATTCAAAAAACCGGAGAACTATGTAAAAATAATAGAAGCTCTTGGGACTAAAAAGGTTGGAATGACAAGGGAAGAAATTATCACAGCGACCAAAATCCCTAATTCGGGAGATCTGACAACGAAGCTTGAAGAGCTTGAAAGCTGTGGATTTATCCGCAAGTACAATGCATTTGGGATGAAAAAGAAAAATGCGATATACCAGTTGATGGATTGCTTTACATTGTTTTATTTCAAATTTTTGAAATCAGAACCGACAGATGAGCATTTTCTGGACGAACCAGATTAATACACCCGCAGTGAATACGTGGTTGGGGCTGGCGTTTGAAAGAGTGTGCATGGAGCATGTGGATCAGATTAAGTTTAAACTGGGTATTTCTGGCGTGCTGACAGAGGTAAATTCGTGGTACTGCAAATCAGATCCTGATAATGGTATTTTCGGCTCGCAGATTGATATGCTGATTGCCAGAAAAGATCAGGTGATTAATTTGTGCGAGATGAAATATTCGCAGTCAGAATATACCATAACGGAGAAAGTGGACAGGAGCATTAGGAATAAAATAAGTGATCTGAGAGTGGTTTCCGGTACAAAGTATGCGATATACCCGACACTTATTACAACCTATGGTGTGGTGGAAAACTCGTATTCGCAGGAGCTGCAGTCGGTTGTTACGATGGATGATCTGTTTGCCTGAGATAAAAAATTAAAAACCCCATAAATTCCTGTTGACAGATAGGGAATCATATGGGCATTGCGATGGAAATATGGATGTACAATCCAATAAGAAAAAGTAGATTGACTGAAAATATAAAAAAGTATTATAATCAAAAAAATGAATAATGTGTCAATAAAAGGGCAATAAGCAATCAGAAACAGGAGAACTTATATGAACGATGTAAAGCTTGGCTGTCATGTTGGAATGGCGGGAAAAGAGATGTTTCTTGCATCGGCAAAAAAGACAATACCGCCATATAAAAAAGAAATAGAATGGCTAAAGAAATAGAATAAAAGGAGAATTACTATGGTAAAGCATATTATTTTATGGAATTTAAAGGATGAGTATTCAGAAGAACAGAAAGAACAGATAAGAAAAGGCATAAAAGAAGGGCTCGAAGGGCTGGCAGGACAGATTCCGGGAATGATAGATATTTCTGTCAGAATAGACTATCTCCCTAGTTCTACAGTAGATGTTATGCTTGATACGACATTTGAAGATGAACAGGCACTCAGAAATTACAGCACAAATCCAAAGCATGTCGCAGTTGCAGACAGCAAGGTAAGACCATACACAGCAGTAAGGTCATGCATTGATTATGAATGCTGAATTAATTTGAATGAAGGTGATGTTAATGAGTGAACATATATCAAGGCAGGACGCTTTAGAACTGATGAGAAAATATAATGATGATCCCTTTCACAGACAACATGCACTTACTGTTGAAGCGGTTATGAAATGGTTTGCCAGAGAATTAGGCTATGGTGAGGATGCCGGATATTGGGGGATTGTTGGATTATTACATGATATCGATTTTGAATTATATCCGGATGAGCACTGCCTGAAGGCTCCTGAACTTCTTAGAGAGGCCGGAGTCGGAGAAGACATAATACATGCGGTTGTTTCCCATGGATATGGAATAACGGTAGGCTGTGGAAAAACGCTTGATGTGGAACCGGAGCATGAGATGGAGAAAGTTCTTTTTGCGGTGGATGAACTGACAGGGCTTATATGGGCTACAGCTATAATGAGACCATCACGTAGTACCAAGGATATGGATCTTAAATCTATAAAGAAGAAGTATAAAAGTAAAAATTTTGCCGCAGGATGTTCTCGTGAGGTTATAAGCAGAGGAGCAAAGCAGTTAGGCTGGGAGCTTCCGAAGCTTTTTACTATGACACTTGAAGCGATGCAGGCTAGTGAGGATATAATTGAAGAAGAAATGGCGGATGAAATTTAATAAAGCAAGGAGAGTTTTATATGGAAACGTGGTATTACGAAGTTGTTTCAATAGATGGGGATTATGCTGATTTAAAACGCACAGATATAGAAACAGATGATCTGAAGCTTGTTGCAAGGGCTTTGCTTCCAGCAGAAATAATGGAAGGAAGCAGGCTTAAATATGAACTTATGCAGTATGAGATTATTGAATAGTCTTTTGAAAAAATCATGTGTTGTCATTATGATCATGGCTTTATGCATATTATGCGGGTGTGCTGCATCAGAAAGTCGGTCTGAGTATGGCATTTTTATTGGTGTGGATCCGGATGATCTGCCAGAAGATATGAAAGATTATGACATAATAGTAATAGATGCACAGAATTTCACACGTGGGCAAATACAAAAATTTAAAAGTAACGGACAAAAGGTATATTCATATATTAATGCAGGCTCAATAGAAAAAACCCGCTCATATTATGGAAAATATGCTGATCTGACATTAGATCCATATGAGAATTGGGACGAAGAATACTGGGTTGATGTATCATCAGAAAAGTGGCAGGATTTTATATCATATGATATATCGCAAAAGCTTCTGGATAAAGATATAGATGGATTTTTTGTGGATAATATCGATATATATTATCAATACCCCAGACCGGAAATATATAATGGATTGTGTAATATACTTAATAATCTGATGGATTATGATAAGCCGGTGATAGTAAATGGCGGAGATGTTTTTGTATCAGAGTATATCAGTAGAAATGGAAATATAAAAGATATTCTGACCGGAATAAATCAGGAAACTGTATTCTCAAAAATAAATTTTGATCAGGAAACATTTGATAAAAATGATGAGGATACAATAGAATATTTTAAAAAATATATTGCAGAGTGTAAATCTAACGGATTAGATGTATATATTACAGAGTATACAACGGACAAAAAGCTGATAAGGCAGATCAAAGATTATTGTAAGGAAAATGGCTTTCATTATTATATATCTGATTCGATACAATTAGATTAGGGAGGCAGTAATGATAAATCAACAGAGAATTCTGATGTTTAATGTTTCAAAAGAAAAGCGGGATAAGATCATACAAATGTGTAAAACTCTTGGAATTTTAACAAAGATTGTTGATAGGCCGAAGTACAATCAAAAGATAGGTGCGCTTGCAGAAATTTCAGGATTCAAAGAAGACAAAGAGATATATACGAAAGAAGAATTTCCGTTGGAAATGCTTGTTTTTTCAGGCATGAACCAGCAGCAGGTAGATTTGTTTCTTAAAGAATATAGAAAGCGTGGAATAGAACAGATTGGATGTAAAGCAATCATCACTCCGGATAATGTATTCTGGACGGCAGAAAAATTATTTCGTGAACTATTAAAAGAGCATACATTTATAAATAACACTCCGGATGGGAATCATAATATCCATTAGTTGCATATAGGTATGATCCCATCCTTGGCAGCTGGAGAAATAGAAACGGTTACAAAGCAAAAAGTTTGTAGCCGTTTTTTGTGTGCAGTGTTATTTACTACAGGACACTTTGAGGCATATTTACCGCATATTTTCGCTGCAAGATGTGAAAAAGTAGAAATAGTGCAATATTTACATGAAATAATACAAGAAATATTCTATACAATATCATATTATTGATATATGCAAGCTTCTCTTTTTCTATATCTTCCTCTCCTAAATTGAAGTATATATGAGAAGTTTGCTTTTAAATTACGAGAATCATAAATGAGGTAATACACATGGAAGTTCAAAGAAAATCATTAACCCAGCTTTTTGTACCAATATGTTTCGAGACATTGTTTTATATGCTGGCAGGAATGGTAGATACGCTGATGCTGTCATCGGTAAGTGACCAGGCGGTAGGAGCCGTAGGAACGGCAAATACATATATCGGAGTTTTTATAATCATGTTTGGTGTCATATCGTCAGGAATGGTGGCGGTGATGACACAGAATATTGGTGCAGGGAAACCGGGCATAGCTTATCAGGCAAGGCAGCTCGGTCTGCTTTTTAATGCGATTATAGGTGTGCTTATGTCAGTTTTTCTTGCGTTTTTTTCAGGAAATATCCTTAAGATAGTAAGTATTGCACCTGCTCTTTTGGAACCGGCAGAAACTTATCTTAAAATAGTTGGTGGCGCCTGCTTTTTGAATGCACTTATTCCTATTTTTTCAAGCTATCTGCGTGTTTTTGGATACACGAAGCAATCGCTTTTTGGATCAGTTGTCGGAAATGTTATAAATTTTGTCCTCAATGCGGTATTTTTGTATGTCATGAATCTGGGAGTAATGGGTGTAGCTGCGGCAACAGTTATCTCACGGGTTATAAATCTTATAATCGTTGCGGTTATGGGAGCAGTATTGATAAAAGCAAAAAACAGTCCGGAACGTATGTCTTCCCGAAGGATACTTGGTCAGATCATAAAGATTGGATTTCCATCCGCATGTGAAACGGCACTTTACAATATTGCAATGACTCTTGTAGTGCGTTTTATGAATCAGATGGACACAAACGGAATGAATGTTACTGCACGATCATATGCAATGCAGATCGCAAACTTTTCATACTGTATTGGAGCAGCCCTGGCACAGGCAAATGCCATAATGACGGGCTGGAGGATCGGTGCAAAAGAGTATGAACAATGCGACAGAGGTACGCGGAAAGCGGCAATTTATGGAGTGATAACAGCTACATGTTTTTCAGTAACATTTGCTGTACTTGGAAAATTTATCGTGCATATTTTCACAGATGATCCACAGATGATAAGTCTGGTCGTCAAGCTGCTTATAATAGACATTGTCCTTGAATTTGGCAGAGTTACTAATCTGGTTTACGGGCAGGCTCTTAAGACAAGTGGTGATGCAGTTTTCCCTGTGATAATGGGGGCAGTTTTTATGTATCTGGCGGCTGTTGGAGGTACATATTTCTTTGGTATACATCTGGGACTTCTGGCTGTCGGTGCTTACATTGCAATGGCAAGTGACGAGTGCGCCAGAGCAGTCGGCATGGTGCTTCGATGGAAGAGCGGAAAATGGAAGCTGAAAAGACTGGTGGATTAAATAAAAATACTGCACAATTCGTATATAATATATGGTAAAGTATGAGTAGAACAGTGCACAGTATGTGTTTGAAGATGATATTCAGGTTGGGCTTTATTCTGATCTGACGATAAATCTATCAGAATTATTAAATTAAGAATTAAAATATAAGGGAAAAAATGTACTTCGAATTAAAAGAAAACCGGCCACACGGCACGCCGGAAAATCCATTCAGCCAATACCACATAAGTGATGTAAAACGTGCATTCCAGATTCCCGTACACTGGCATGACGAGCTTGAGATCATATATGTAAAGCATGGGAAATTGCATGTGACAATATCTGGCGAAAATTATATAGGAAACCCGAAAGAGGCATTTGTAGTGTCTCCGGGAAGTCTGCATTTTATGGGATCACCGACAGGTGATGTGGATTATTACACATTTTTGTTTCCTGTGGAATATATATCATTTCAGACAGATGATATTATGGAAAAAACAATACTTTCTCCGCTCAAGCATGGCAGGGTTATAATAAAACCGCAGATAAATGACATGGCAGAGGATATATGTGAGCGGTTGATAGAGATCAATACCAATATATCTTATTTGAAGAAAAAAACTTCAGAAAGTACAGAGGAAAGAAAAAACAGAGAAAACCACAAATATAACAAGTCAGACGATATAGCTGTGTCAAATATAAATGAGGCAAATATAAATGCACAGTTTGAAACAAAAATGACTCTCCTCAAATTTATACGGAAAATGTGGCAGAATGGTCTGATACTGGAAAATGCTGCAAATGGTACAAACACTACAGAAAAGGAAATGATAACGTATATCAGACAGAACTATACCAGAGAAATCTCCCTGCAGGAATTTGGCATGCAGTTTCATTTATCCGAAAAATATGTATCCCGTTATTTTAAAGAGCATTTTCATATCACATTGTCACAGTATATAAATCATTTGCGGCTGGAACATGCAAGACAGCTATTGCAGGAGTCCACAGTTCCGGTCACAGAGGTGGCATTGCAGAGTGGATATCAGAATGTAAGCTACTTTATACGGTGTTTTAAGAAAATGTATGGAGTTTCACCACTTAAATATAGAAAGGGCACTTGAAATTATTTTACAACTTTACCTTGACAAAGTGGAAAAAAGAGCATAAAGTATATAAAAAGATTAATTAAACAGTGTTTCAAAACCGATGAGAAAGAAGAGTAGACTTTTCCGGAAATTTCAGAGAGCTGCAGATGGTGGGATTGCAGCATGGATGGATTCGTTGAATGGCCTTTCGAGGGTGATCCGAAGCGTTTGATTGGGCAGAACATAGTTTTTTACGATCAAATCAGTAGGCGTCACCGGGAACCGAACCCGTTATCAATCCGGCATGTATGGATGTACATGATAGAGTGGACGATTCGTCAAATTGAGTGGTACCGCGATAATAATAGATTTTATTACCGTCTCAAGCATTAGCTTGAGGCGGTTTTTTTCGCATAAACGGAATTCGAGTCTGCAGTTGCAGGTTTATGAGAAACGATCGAAAGCGTCGGTGAAACAAAGAAAGTGAGGAATTCAATATGAAAAAGAAAGTATTATCAGTAGTTTTAGCAGCAATTTGCACAATGAGCCTTATGACAGGCTGTGGAGATGCAAAGAACTCTACAGAAAAAGGATCAGCAGGTGGTGACAGTTATACAGTAGGAATTTCACAGTTTGCAGAGCATGGTTCGCTTGATAACTGCCGTGAGGGATTTATCGAAGGACTTAAAGAAGAAGGCATCGAAGAGGGCAAGAACTTAAAGATAGATTATCAGAATGCGCAGACAGATACAGGTACAGCAAGTACGATCGCAGACAGCTTTATATCAGAGAAGGTTGATATGATCTGTGCGATCGCCACTCCATGTGCAGCAAGTGCTTACAATTCAGCAATGAATGCTGATACATCTGTTGTATACACGGCCGTTTCAGATCCTGTTGCAGCAGGCCTTGCAAATGATGACGGAACAAGTGTGGGAAATATTACAGGATCTTCTGATATACTCCCGGTTGAGGAGCAGCTTAAGATGATACGCCAGATGATGCCGGATGCAAAGAAGATCGGTATTCTTTATACAACCAGTGAGGCAAACTCATGCAGTACTATCGAGGAGTACAAAAAACTTGCAGGAGATTATGATTTTGAGATCGTTGACACAGGAATAAATACATCAGCAGATGTTGAGATTGCAGCTGCAGACCTTGTTACAAAGGTTGACTGTCTCTGCAATCTTACAGATAACACAGTTGTAAACGCACTTCAGACAGTTCTCGACAAAGCAAACGGAGCAAACATTCCTGTATTCGGAAGTGAGATCGAGCAGGTTAAATCAGGATGTGTTGCTTCAATGGGAATTGATTACTATCAGCTTGGTATAGAGACTGGAAAAATGGCTGCAAAGATTTTAAAAGGTGAGGAAAAAGCATCAGACACACCATATATTACAGCTTCAAAAGCACAGCTTTATGTAAACACAGCAGCCGCAGACAAGATCGGCATGAAACTTGATGCAGATTACATCAAGGATGCAGCTGAGAAATTTGATGAAATAGTTGTTCAATAGTAATTGTCTATTTTGCGATTTATATATGATTGTAGATATAACTATTAGAAAATCAGGGGAGGATACACCGTGACATTAGTTTTAAGCGTTTTAGAGCAGGGCATGATATATGCGGTAATGGCTCTTGGAATTTATATAACATACACCATTTTGGATTTTCCGGATCTGACTGTTGATGGCAGTTTTCCACTTGGGGCAGCACTTTCGGCAGTACTTATCACCAAAGGAGTAAACCCACTGCTCACACTGCTCATATCATTTGCAGCGAGGTGCATTTGCAGGAACACTTACCGGACTTATCCATGTAAAACTCAAGGTACGTGACCTTTTATCAGGAATCATCATGATGACGGCGCTTTACACGGTAAATCTGCGAATTGCTGGAAGAGCAAATCTTCCTATATACAATATGACAACAATTTTTGATAATGATTTTGTGAAATCAGTTTTCAAGGGTGGGCTGGCGCAGTTTTCAAATGTTATTATCATTCTTGTGATAACACTTATCATGAAATTTCTGCTCGACTGGTACATGAGCACGAAATCCGGCTATCTGCTCCGTGCTGTCGGTGATAACGAAACAATCGTTACATCTATGGGAGTTGACAAAGGAACTGTAAAAATAATCGGACTTGCGATCGCAAACGGACTTTGCAGTTTAAGCGGATGCATTTTTGCGCAGCAGCAGAGATATTTTGATGTATCAATGGGAACCGGAACAATGGTTATCGGACTTGCAAGTGTAATAATCGGAATGAGCCTGCTTAAAAAAGTGTCTTTCATCCGTGTGACATCAAGCGTTGTTATCGGAGCTATTGTATACAAAGCATGTGTGGCTATTGCAGTTAAGCTTGGAATGCCATCATCAGATCTTAAGCTTATAACAGCAGTGTTATTCCTTATAATTCTCGTAGTCGGAATGGATAGAAACAAAAGAAAGAAGGTGGCATAATGTTAGAACTCAACCATATCCACAAATTATATAATCCGGGAACAGTCAATGAGATCTGCCTATTTAATGATTTTAATCTGCAGATAGAGGATGGACAGTTCGTTTCGGTAGTCGGAAGTAATGGTTCCGGAAAAACATCTATGCTAAATATAATTTGCGGTTCTATTCCGATAGACGGTGGAAATATCGTGGTAAACGGCACAGATATCACAAAGCAGAAGGATTTTATCAGACACCGCCGCATAGGCCGTGTATTTCAGGATCCTTCCAAGGGAACATGTCCATCAATGACTATACTTGAAAATCTGGCAATCGCAGACAATAAAGGGAAAATGTACGGGCTTGGCAGAGGCACAAACCACAGTAGGATAGCTCATTACAAGGAAATGCTTGCTGAACTGAACCTCGGACTTGAGGATAAGCTTCACACAAAGGTTGGCGCACTTTCAGGTGGTCAGAGACAGACACTCGCACTGCTCATGGCTACGATGAACCCGATAGAGTTTTTGATCCTTGATGAGCATACAGCTGCACTTGATCCAAAGACTGCGGAGATCGTAATGCAGCTTACAGGAAAGATCGTCGCAGAAAAAAAGGTCACAACGATCATGGTCACACACAATCTGCGCTACGCTGTTGAATACGGAGACCGCCTTATAATGATGCATCAGGGCAAGGCGATAATAGACAAGGCCGGAGCGGACAAAAAGGCAATGCAGGTGGACGATATCCTTGGTACATTTAATGAGATCAGTATTGAGTGTGGAAACTAGTATAGCGTTTTTAAATTAACTAAACCATATTACTTGCCTATTTTCCCGATAGCACATGTGAAATATAAATATGAATTGAAAATATCCTCCTGTGGGAGTATAACTATACTATACTTCTGTGGGAGGATATTTTATGCTTTTATATCATGGATCAGATCATGTCATTAAGAGACCTGAATTTGGAGCCGGAAAGAAGCACAATGATTATGGTAGAGGTTTTTATTGTACAGAAAATATTGAATTAGCTAAAGAATGGGCGGTATCTGAGGATGCGGACGGATATGTTAATAAATACAGTATAGATACATCCAGATTGAGTATATTGGATATAAATAGTGAAGAGTATACAATGCTCCACTGGCTGGGGATTTTACGCAGGATATTTTGGAGGAAGAATGAGTGTAAATCATACCCTCATCATCCCCGACATAATACATCCCCCGGCAGCCCCACATTCCATGACATCTTTAAGCCGTGGAACATTAAGAGTTGAATCATCACCTTCGCTTGAGGCAATATTGATACCACCGATCGCATAAACCGGTATCTGAACCGTATCGCATACATTTTTGAGAAAATCAAGTCCGCGCGGAGGCAGACCTTTTTTGCAGTCGGTTGCAAAAATATGTCCTGCTGTCATATATGTGGCTCCAAGCTGTTCGGCTTTTATGGCATCTTCTACAGAGTGGACAGATGTACCGATAACTTTGAAAAATTGTTGATAATCTGCTGCATTTTTATGTGATAGTGTGGATATAACATCAGGCATAAAATGCTGGCATGGTGCAGCAGCATATTTTTCCAGGATTGGCAGTGGCAGATGGATATACGGATGATTAAGCTCTAATGCCACATTTATAAAGCTGTGCAGGATGCACTGCACATCATATTCCTTACAAAGAGCGGTTACATCACGTGCCAGAGACAGATATTCTGCCTCTGGCATATCTTTTTCCCTAAGCACGATTGCATGAGGATGAAGTTTACAGACACATTCAAGCTGTTCCATGAATGGACGGCTGCATAAGTGCCGGTTTGTAACTGCGATGATGTTATCATTGTATAAAACTGATTTTGAACTTTGGTCTAAATGTTTTTCTTTATTCATATTCATACCTGTTAAAAATGATGCTTATTACAATTTAATCATTTAATCGTTTACATTATGTAATGTAAATTAATGCAAAAAATTGATAATAGACAATTTAGAAATTAAATACATATAAACATATAAATTAAACCGGATTTCTACACGTAAATATAATCACTCATTACAGGCTGCAGTCCTATATCAAGCAGGGCATCATATACTTCATCAACGCTTCTTCCATCAGAAATCTCAAACTGGTCATCACCTTTATCCTCAATATCATCAACATGGCTTCCGATACCTGTGCTGACACCGGCGGAGATCTTTGTTGCAGCGATATTTACAAGATTGTCACGCACACGGGCGTCCTCACGGGTTGATACAGTGATGCTTGCAAACGGCATGAAAAGTCTGTAGGCACAGACTACCTGTAAAAGCTGTCTTTCGTGCACATCCTTAGGATTTATCCTGTCGTTGTTGATGATAGGACGAAGACGCGGACATGAGAATGCTATCTCAGCCTGTGGGTACTTTTTCTGGAGCAGATAAGCATGATAGCCTGTTGCGAGCGCATCTTTTCTGAAATCATCAAGCCCCAAAAGTGCGGCAAATCCTACTCCTCGCATTCCTCCCTTTAAAGCACGTTCCTGTGCATTTATGCGATATGGGAAAATTCGCTTGTGTCCGGCAAGGTGAAGTGTCTCGTATTTGTCTGAATTGTATGTTTCCTGGAAAACGGTCACATAGTCGGCACCACATTCGTGCAGATATGCGTATTCGTCAGAATTCATAGGATAAACCTCAAGGCCTATGACTTTGAAATATTTGCGGGCTATTTTGCATGCTTCACCGATGTATCTGACATCTGACATCTTTTTACTTTCGCCCGTCAGGATAAGAATTTCCTGAAGTCCTGTCTTAGCGATTGCAGCCATCTCTTTTTCGATTTCTGAGGAATTGAGTTTGGCACGGTTTATTTTGTTGTGGCAGTTGAAGCCACAGTAAATACAGTAGTTTTCACAGTAATTGGCAATGTATAGAGGTGTAAACATATATACACTGTTTCCGAAATGTTTTCTTGTCTCTATCTGCGCTGCCTGTGCGATCTCCTCCATAAATGGAAGTGCAGCAGGAGATAGCAGAGCTTTGAAATCTTCTACACTGCGGTATTCGTGTGAAAGTGCTGTGCGTACGTCTGCCGCAGTGTATTTGTCATAATCGTAGCTGTCCATTTCTGCTATGACCTGATCCATGACATCAGAGTCTAAAACTTCCATGTCAGGGAGATATTTCATGTGATCTATCCTGTTTTTCTTCATGTCCTCGAGGATCACTTCGTTTACGATACTCTCGTTGAAGTGTTCGTCATGAGTGAGAGCATCTGTTGGATCTGCAACAGCATTTGAACTGTTATTTATATTTTTATTCATTATAAAATCCTGTGTGACTTTCCGGTATTTTAGTAATATTTGATATTAGATGTTTTTTACGCATAGTCCTATCATATAGTTTCAGTGTATATTCTATAAGCCGGAATAGTTACCTTCCTTTCAAAAATATTTTATTTGTCATGGTTAGTCGCGTAAAAATCCGGTAAGTGGTTATGAAGCGCTTGCACCTTTTACGAGTGTGCGGCCAAGTCCTGAAAGGTACGCCATTCTTCCGGCTTCAATAGCTTTCTTAAATGCCTCAGCCATTACCTCAACATCACCGGCTGTTGCGACTGCTGTATTTGCCATTACTGCGGAAGCACCCATCTCCATTGCTTCGCAGGCCTGGGATGGACGGCCGATCCCGGCATCGACGATGATAGGAAGGTCGATCTCATCTATTAATATCTGGATAAATTCTTTAGTGCAGATACCCTTGTTTGAACCGATAGGTGCGCCAAGTGGCATGATACTTGCGGCGCCGGCATTTACAAGATCTCTTGCCACATTGAGATCAGGATACATATATGGCATTACAACGAAGCCCTCTTTGGCGAGGATTTCAGTTGCCTTGATAGTTTCATAGTTGTCAGGGAGGAGATATTTTGTGTCACGCATGATCTCTACCTTTACGAAATCTCCGCAGCCAAGCTCACGTGAAAGACGTGCGATCCTTACAGCTTCATCAGCATTTCTGGCACCTGATGTGTTTGGAAGTAAAGTTACATTGTCCGGAATATAGTCGAGGATATTTGCCAGTCCGCCTTCGTTTGCGCGGCGAAGCGCAAGAGTGATGATCTGTGCATCAGCTTTCTCAATGCAGGCTTTTACGAGATCAAGAGAAAATTTTCCTGAACCAAGGATAAAACGTGATGAAAATTCATGTCCTCCGAGAACTAATTTGTCGTTTGCTAAATCTATATTTTTACTCATATTGAACTCCTTTTTGAAATTGTTATTGCATGTAATATTGTTGAGTGAACGGTTGCTTTATTTGTCACATGCATATTGTGTTTTTGATATGCGAACGGTATTTGTAAGATGCATATTAAAGACTGTAGACTGTATATAGATCAGCCTCCACCCATAAAACTGAGTACTTCCATGGCATCGCCGTCTGCGATGGTTGTGGTAAAATATTCTGATTTTGGAAGAATCTGCTCGTTAAGCTCTACTACAATATGTTTGGGATTGTAGTTGTTTGCTTCAAGATATTCTGATACAGTCATGCTGCATGCCTCATTGGCTTCTTTTCCATTGATCTTTATCATAGTGCTCCTTTCCGGATTGAGAGGGGGTCAAATTAAAAAAGAGTTCACAAAGCAATACACCCGCGGTGGTGCACCCCTTCATGAACTCTGTTCACTCTCAAAAATCCAATATTAAATTATGTAAAATTAAACAATGTCTGATTTATGTTAAAGTGCATATCAACCAAACTGAACCACTGGGGCAATCGGTCATATGCAACGAAAAAAGGGAGACACCAATGTATCTCCCGTAATTGCTATATACGTTCCTACGTTGGCATTATCCAAATCAGGTATATGGGTCGAAGTTGATGACTTCCTCTCAGCCTACTAAATAAGCTCCCCTATTAATTTTACGAAGACCAGTATAACGCTGTGTTTTGACAAAGTCAAGTAAATATTCTGCAGATAATATTTCAAATTTTTCGCTGTATTTACATAAACATCATAATACATTTTCAATGATCTGCTACGATATAAATACAAAAAATGTAACTATTAAGTACAGAAAATGTTAATTTATCTGGATTGTTAAACAGACATGCAGATAAAACATATATTATATAAAACAAAAATATAGGAGGATTACCATGAAGAAGGATGAAATTGTAAAAAAATATGCATTTTTGATGCTGCTTGTGGGAACAGCTTTGGCGTTTTTAGTAGGAAGCGGAATTTTTTTCGGGATTTTATGCCTGGCAAATTCGAGTATTGCAGGGAGTATTGCGCTTAATATAGGTGTACTGATGGGAATCACGGCATTTATAGCTATTCCGGTTTACTTTCTGAGAAAATATTAATGCCGGATGGCTTATATTATCTGAAGATCATTTCTAAAAAATATTATCTTACTTAACCATTTCGAAAATCTACCAAAATATAATATGAAAAATTAAATCTTGTAATTAAAACTTCCAATATGAAGAATGGAGGAAGTTTAATATCATAATAAATTGCCCATAACAAATGCCCATAACAAATATGATCTGTAAATTGACATTCATAGCATAAAAATGGTATATTTGAGCTATAAAAACATACGAAAATTTTTCTATGGGGAATATATATCGTACAAAAATGACAACAGGTGTATACCGGGGGAAATGTATATGACGGCAGAAGAATGTTATGGACTATTGGGAGAAAATTATAATGAAATATTGGAACGCTTCGGAAATGAGGCTATGATCAGGAAGTTTGCGATACGCTTTATAAATGATCCAAGCTTTGACGAATTAAAGGATGCGTTTCAGAAGAATGATGGGGAAAGGGCATTCAGGGCGGCTCATACATTAAAGGGTGTGTGTCTGAACCTTGGTTTTTCAGGTCTTTATCAGGTAAGTTCAGATCTGACAGAAGAACTCAGAGATTATTGCACTGATGGGGCAGAAGAACTTTTTAAAAAGGTCGAACAAAAATACCAGAGTGTGATTTCGGTTTTAAATAAATTGGCACTTGAAAATTAATTAAGAGGGGAAACATGGACCGGAAAACGGACATAAGGAACATGTATTATGAAAAATAGAATTCTTATTGTTGATGACGCATATATTAACAGAGAATTATTGAAAGAAATGTTAAGTGAAAATTATGAGATACTCGAAGCGGAGAATGGAAAAGAAGCATTAGATATTGTTGAGAACGAAAAGCATATAAATGGAATACTTCTCGACCTTGTCATGCCTGTAATGGATGGTTTTGAACTTCTTGAGAAATTAAAAAAGACGGACATAATGGACAAAATACCGGTAATGATAATAAGCTCGGAAATGACAGCACAGAATGAAAACAGATGCTTTAATTATGGAGTATTTGATTTTATAGGAAGACCGTTTAAGCTGCAGATCGTACAGAAACGTGTCGAAAATATGATAAAAATATATGACTACAAGAATCATCTGGAAGACAGGGTAAGAGCGCAGACGGAGGTACTGCGCAAAGCAAATGAAAAACTCAAAAAGAGGAATAAGGATATCATGGATATGCTTGGCACGATCGTAGAGTTTAGAAACCTTGAGAGCGGGGAACATATTAAACGTGTAAAGGAGTACACAAGGGTTCTTGCTGAATATTTTAGTGTAAAATATCCGGAATACGATCTTACACGGGACAAGATAAATAATATCGTTGAGGCCAGCGCACTTCATGATCTTGGAAAGATATGCATACCTGACAGAATACTATTAAAGCCGGGAAAACTTACAGATGAAGAATTTGCATATATGAAGACACACACCACGAGAGGATGTGAGCTCTTAAATTCTGTAAACATAGACTGGGATGAGGAGCTTATAAAAACATGCTACGAAATAATCAGGCATCATCATGAAAAATATGATGGAAACGGATATCCCGATGGATTAAAGGGTGATGAGATCCCAATATCAGCGCAGCTTGTTTCTCTTGCAGATGTTTATGATGCACTTATAAATGAAAGATGTTATAAAGCGGCGTTCTCAAAAGAAGAAGCATACGATATGATAATAAACGGAAAATGCGGACAATTTTCACCGAAGCTTTTAGAAGCATTTGAGCATGTAAGAGAACAGTTCGAGAATTTTGATGAGAAAAAAACAGAGGGTAACTATTAATAGTTATCCGGATATAAAAGGATGAAAGACACTATGGAAAATAAAAATACAGTAGGTGCCATTTCAGGCTACTATGATGATAAATTAAGCATAGCAGAGGTCAGTGAGAGCTTCCTGAATAACCTTGGATTTAGATATGATGAGTTCATGCGGGTTACGGGGGGCTCTTTTAGAAAGATTTTCTGCGGAGATAATCAGACATTTTTAGAGCCGGAACGCTTTCCTCTGATAAAGGGGACCGGAGAGGGACAGATGCTGACAAAGGAGGGAGTAGCTCTTTATGTCCGCATGGAAAAGCAGGACACACAGGATGAATCCGGCAGGAGGATGTGGGTTATAACAGCAGAAATAGATCAGATCCAGCAAAGCTTAAAGATTGTAAACAATGTGATACAATCCGGCATGTGGTATATAGATTGTGATGAAAAGGGCCAGATGTATGAAGTATTCTGGAGTCATGAATTCAGAAAGATGCTTGGATATAATGATGTTTTAGATTTTCCAAATACACTCGAGTCATGGTCGGATCTTCTTCATCCGGAGGATAAAGAAAGAAGCATTGATTTTTTGAAAAATGTTATAGCTGACAGGACAAATAAGAAAAAATACAATATAGAGTACAGACTTAAGACGAAAAATAATGGATACCAGTGGTTCAGGGTCAGTGCCGACACAAGCCGCAGGGCAGATGGTACTGCAAAAAGGATGGTAGGTATCTTTATCAATATCGAAAAAGAAAAGAAAGCAAAGCACAGGATACAGAGAGGAATTGCTTTTCACAATGCATACACTGAATCTAACCTTTGTGAATATTATGTCAATCTGGATGAAAATACTTTTGAATCCCTTAAAGAAACAGATCCCCTCTTCGGAATGCTCGAAAATAACAGAATGTGGGATGAACTGACACATGAATATATAGAGCATTTTGTATATGAGGAGGATAAAGATGCTGTTGAGGGAATATATGATCGTAATTATATCCTCAGAAAATTTAAGGAAGGCAAAAATGAACTCAGTCTGGTGAGCCGGATATTAAAAGATGGCAGAATACGCTGGGTAAGGAATATGATAATACCGGATGCGACTGAAGAAAATAGATGCCGGTATGCAATGATATTTGTCAGAGATATCACCGAAGCAAAAAAGGAAGAGGAAGACCTAAAAGCGCTTAATCAGGAAAATGCTGCAAGAGCTAAACTTATAGAGGGAATAGTAAAGCTTGTTGATACATTTGCGATTTTTGAATTTGACAGGGATCATTACGAATTTTTCAACTTTGATCATAATAGAAACTATGAGTCATCCGGAAAATACAGTGATTTTATAGTAAAAATCTCTGATACATATAAGGCCGTTGCGGATGTTGAATCAATGAAACATTATATAGCGCCTGAAAATATAAGAAAAAAAATAAAGACTGAGAATGATATATATCAGTTCGAGTATTGTAATCTTGATGAATCTGTATATAAGACTGCTTCGTTTATCCCGATAGAATGGGATGGAAATGTGCTCACAAAGGTATTAGCGATCTCACAGAATATTACTGAGGCAAAAACTCTAGAAAAAGACTCACGCAGGGCATTGAAGGAAGCATACGAGTCCGCAAACCGTGCGAATGAGGCAAAGACTGAATTTTTGACAAATATGTCACATGATATAAGGACTCCGATGAATGCGATCATTGGAATGACTGCGATCGCCAGTGCAAATATAGACAATAAGGAAAGAGTAATATCCTGCCTGTCTAAAATCACACAGTCAAGCCGTCATCTGCTGGGGCTTATAAATGAAGTACTGGATATGGCAAGGATAGAAAGCCGCAGGGTAGCTCTTACAGAAGAAGAATTCAATCTGCCGGGGCTTATAGATGATGTATATTCCGTGATAAAGCCGGGGATAGCAGAACATCACCACAAGTTTGACATGGAAGTAATGGATGTTGTGCATGAGTCAGTATGTGGTGACAGCTTGCGAATACAGCAGATTCTGATAAATATATTGACAAATGCTATTAAATACACGCCGGATAATGGAATTATATCATTTAGTCTGAAGGAAAAGATTACAAACCATAAAGGTATGGGCTGCTATGAATTCGTTGTTTGTGACAATGGAATGGGAATGAGTCCTGAATTTCAGAAAGTTATGTTTGAACCGTTTACGAGGGCTGATGACAAGAGGACAACAAAGATACAGGGAACCGGACTTGGAATGTCAATAACTAAAAACATAATCGATATGATGAATGGACATATTGACGTACAAAGTGAGCTTGGAAAGGGAAGTAAATTTACTGTCACGATATATTTAAGGCTGCAGGATCAGGAGGATGACAGGCTGGCTGAGCTTGTAAATCTTCCGGTCCTTGTAGTAGATGATGATAAAATTTCAGGGGATAACGCAGTTACGATACTTGAGGATATCGGCTTAAAAGGAGAGTGGGTTTCATCTGGTGAGGAAGCGGTGGAAAAAACGCTAAAGAGGCATGAGAATAGTGATGATTATTTCACTATAATAATAGACTGGAAAATGCCGGGAATCGATGGCGTGGAGACGGCGCGGAAAATCCGGAAGATAGCAGGAAAAAATGTTACTATAATTATTCTGTCTGCATATGATTATACAGAGATAGAGGAAGCAGCGAGAGATGCCGGGGTAGATGGCTTTATCGCAAAACCGCTTTTTAGATCAAGACTGGCAGCCAAGCTAAGAGAACTTATATCGGATGAGCCGGGAAGAAAAGATCAGAATCAGCTGCAGGATATTTCAAAGTGTGACTATTCAGGAAAGAAAGTCCTGCTTGTCGAGGATAATGAACTAAATAGTGAGATAGCGAAAGAAATAATTTCAATGACCGGGGCACAGGTAGAAACTGCTGAAAATGGAAAAATGGCTGTCGATCATATGCTTAGCAGACCTGCAGGATATTATGACATGATATTTATGGATATACAGATGCCTGTTATGAACGGATATGAGGCAACAAAAGCAATCAGGTCGATAGATGACGGCAGAGGATGTAATATTCCGATAATTGCAATGACGGCAAATGCATTCGCAGAAGATATCATTAAGGCAAAAAAAGCGGGCATGAATGAACATATGGCAAAGCCGATAGATATAAATAAGCTTTACGAGGTGCTGAGACACTGGCTTGTTAACGATTAATGGATAATAATGCGCAAAAAAGTGCATGATTTTTTTGTAAAAAAACCTTACCAAAGGCGTCTGTGAGTCTTGAATTAAAAAAAATTTAATAGTATAATTTACTCGATTAAATAAGAATGATATGAGACATTAAGGAGGAATCACAATGATTACCTGGAACAACTTAGATACCCTTGAGTCTTTCAAGGAACTTTCAAAAGTAGAACGTGTAGACATCAAAGAGGCAATGTCAGGAGAGAACGGAGCAAAACGTGCAAAAGAGTACAGCGTTCCTATGGCAGAGGGATTTGCCTATAATTTTGCTGCAAAGCAGGTTGATGATGATGTGCTTAAAGCCCTTGCTAAATTAGCAGAGGAGGCACAGCTTACAGAAAAATTCGAAGCACTTTATAATGGTGCTGTGATCAATACAGGTGAGAATCGTCTTGTACTTCATCATCTCACACGAGGCCAGCTCGGGGAGACAGTTATGGCTGATGGTGTTGATAAACGTAAATTCTATGTAGAGCAGCAGCAGAGGATAGCTGATTTTGCCAATAAAGTACACTCAGGTGAAATCACAAATGCAGCAGGCGAGAAGTTTACTACAGTTGTTCAGATCGGTATCGGCGGAAGTGACCTTGGTCCACGTGCTATGTACCTTGCACTTGAAAACTGGGCAAAGAAAAATAATACATTCAAGATGGAGGCTAAATTCATCAGCAATGTAGATCCGGATGATGCAGCATCAGTACTTAACAGTGTTGATGTAGCCCATTCAATATTTATTCTTGTTTCTAAGTCAGGTACTACACTTGAGACACTTACAAACGAGTCATTTGTAAAAGATGCATTAAAGAATGCCGGACTTGATGCTTCACATCATATGATCGCAGTTACAAGTGAGACATCACCACTTGCAAAGAGCGATGATTATCTTGCTGCATTCTTTATGGATGATTATATTGGAGGACGTTATTCTTCATCATCTGCAGTAGGTGGAGCAGTACTTTCACTTGCATTCGGACCGGAAGTATTTGCACAGTTTCTGGATGGCGCAGCAGCAGAAGATAAGCTTTCAAAGAATAAGAACATATTAGAAAACCCTGAGATGCTCGATGCTCTTATAGGTGTATATGAGAGAAATGTACTTGGATATCCAAGCACGACAGTACTTCCATATTCACAGGCACTCAGCCGTTTCCCGGCACACTTACAGCAGGCAGATATGGAGTCAAACGGAAAATGTGTAAACCGTTTTGGAGAGAGGGTAAGCTATCCGACAGGACCTGTTATTTTTGGTGAGCCTGGAACAAACGGACAGCATTCATTCTATCAGCTCCTTCATCAGGGAACAGATATCGTGCCACTCCAGTTCATCGGATTTAAGAAGAACCAGCTTGATACAGATGTAGTCATTCAGGATAGTACAAGCCAGCAGAAGCTTTGCGCAAATGTGGCCACAGATAGTAGCATTTGCATGTGGAAAAGAAGACGAGAACAAAAATAAAAACTTTGAAGGCGGTCGTCCATCAAGTATAATAATCGGAGATCAAGTCAATCCTGCATCACTTGGAGCACTTCTTGCACACTTCGAGAATAAGATCATGTTCCAGGGCTTCTTATGGAATTTAAACAGCTTCGATCAGGAAGGTGTCCAGCTTGGAAAAGTACTTGCAAAGAAAGTACTTGCACATGAAACTGATGGAGCACTTAAGGTATACAGTGATCTTTTAAATATCTAAATACCGGGATCACATATTAGCAAAGTATTCAAAAGAATTTTGTTGTTTCAGCCCGTCCGGGCTTTAAATGGGACTATAGATTTTACTGTTTCTGAGAATAAAACAGTAGATCTGTAGTCCTTTTTGTGTGGGAGGAAAAATATGGACCAGACATTTATGAAAGAAAAAAAGATACTGCCACTTGTTTTATCAATGTCACTGCCGATGGTTTTGTCAATGCTTGTGAACTCATTGTTTAATATTGTAGACAGCTTCTTCGTTGCCAAAGTAAGTGAGGATGCAATGACAGCACTTTCTCTTGTATATCCGGTACAGCTTGTTCTTACAGCTGTGTCTGTAGGATTTGGTGTCGGAGTAAATGTGCTTATAGCGTATCTGCTCGGGGCAAAGGAGAAAAAAAGAGCAGACCATGCAGCTTCCTGTGGAGTACTGCTTGGGCTGGTGCACGGAATGATGATCATAATTGTGTGTCGTATAGGAATGAAATCTTTCCTGGGACTGTTTACGAAAAACAGCGATGTTGTCGGACTTGGGATGAAATATGCCAATATCGCTTTTCTCTTTTCGGCTATAGTTACAGTCGGTGTCACTTATGAAAAGATATTTCAGGCTGTCGGAAGAATGAAAGAAACGATGGTAAGCATGCTTGTGGGATTCATATCGAACATCATACTTGATCCCCTTATGATATTTGGAATAGGACCATTTCCAAAAATGGGGATAGAAGGAGCGGCACTTGCGACAGGAATAGGGCAGACGCTTACCCTTTTAAGCTATATCATATACTATTTTGTAAAACCGCTTCCGGTAAAAATAAATATAGAAAACATATACTGGGAGGGTGATCTTGTAAAAAGGATGTATTCAGTCGGAATTCCTGCAACGCTTAACATGGCGCTGTCTTCAGTGCTTCTTGCCATAATAAATGCGATCCTTTCCGTTTATGGTGATGCATGTGTTCTTGTGTTCGGAGCATATTATAAGCTGCAATCATTTATCTATCTTCCATCCGGCGGTGTGATACAGGGAATACGTCCGATAATAGGTTATAATCATGGAGCCGGAGAAAAGAAAAGGGTAAGGAGCATATTTATAACAGCGCTTGTGATGACGCTGGTGATAATGGTAGTTGGAATGCTGTTGTGCCTTATCGCACCGGGATGGCTCATGAGCCTGTTCACATCTAATGGGGATACGATAAAAACAGGAATAACAGCGCTCAGGATCATAAGCCTTGGATTTGTAGTGTCAGCTGTTTCCGTGACATGCAGCGGTGCACTTGAAGGATTAGGAAAAGGTGTTCCATCATTATGGATATCACTCATGCGGTATATAATTGTCATAATACCAATGGCATTTATATTAAGCCGTGCAATGTCATCACAGATAGGTGTATGGATTGCATTTCCGGTAACAGAATTTATCGCAGCAGCAGTGTCGGCGGTCATTTACAGAAGGCAGGTAAAAAAATTTTAAGCTGAGTTACTGTTCATACCTAACAGTGCGACCAGTAACTAAGCTGATGCATATTTATGGAAACATAGGAAAATAGTATTGAGATTTTATATTAATGCATATATAATATAAGCACTTTGCGGCGAGCCTTGATATTTATATCAAGCCTTATCGTTTAGTAAAATCATATTAGAACTAACACCAAAATCATTATTGAGGTGGAAGACGGCATATATTACACAAAAATACTATAACTTACTGTCTTGTAAGTTTTATAAGGATAGCTGTATCTTCCGCCGGGAAGGTACAGCTTTTTTTATGGAAACAAGAATAGCACTTATAGGAATAATAGTTGAAGATCCCCAGTCAGTAGAGCAGCTTAATCATTTGCTGCACGAATATGGGAAATACATAATTGGACGCATGGGGATCCCATATGAGAAAAAAGGAGTAAATATCATAAGTGTAGCAATTGATGCGCCACAGGATGTGATAAATACTCTGTCAGGAAAAATCGGACGTCTTAAGGGAATAGGCGCAAAAACAGTCTACTCGAATATCAAAGGAGAATAAACCTGCATATGAAAGATATAAAAGCGATTGTCGATGATATATCGAAACGTCAGGACATCGGACTCCAGGAGCTGCAGGCAATTCTTCAATCAGAAGATATTGATGGGATAAAATATCTTAGAGATAAGGCGGCAGAAAAAGCTAAAAGAATATATGGCAATAAAGTATTTATCCGCGGTCTTATAGAATTTACAAATTATTGTAAAAATGATTGTTATTACTGTGGAATACGCCATGGAAATCATAATGCACAGAGGTACCGTCTGAGTGACGAACAGATATTTGAGTGCTGTGACACGGGATATGAGCTGGGGTTCCGCACGTTTGTGCTTCAGGGCGGTGAAGATCCATATTACACGGACGACAAAGTCTGTCTTATAGTAAATGAGATAAAAACAAGACATCCTGATTGTGCGGTAACGCTGTCGATAGGGGAAAAAACAAAAGAAAGCTATCAGAAATTTTTTGATGCAGGGGCAGACAGATATCTGCTCCGCCATGAAACCGCAGATGAAGGACATTATAGAAAACTCCATCCGGTTGAGATGTCACTGGAAAATAGAAAACAGTGTCTTAGGGACTTGAAGGATATAGGATATCAGGTTGGATGTGGGTTTATGGTAGGTTCACCCGGACAGACAACAGAGACACTTTACGAAGATCTCAGATTTATAAAAGATCTGCACCACATATGACAGGTATAGGACCATTTATTTCGCAGAAAGACACTCCATTCCGCAAACGAGCCATCGGGAACAATGGAGATGACACCTGCTCGCTTCCATAATAAGGCTTATCCATCCGCATGTACTTCTGCCGGCAACGACGGCACTTGGCACGATACATCCGCAGGGAAGAGAAATGGGAATACTTTCAGGTGCGAATGTTGTCATGCCAAATCTGTCACCCGTGGATGTCAGGGATAAATATAAATTATATGACAACAAAATATGCACCGGTGATGAGAGTGCGTATGTCAAACACGCATGAAGAGCATAGGATATGAGGTTGTTGTATCACGCGGGATTTTGTTATGTGACGGGATACAGCTTAAAATATATACACTATTAAAAGGAGATAAAAATATGTACGACGTAAAATCAATGAAGGCTGAGGAATTCATCTCAGACGAGGAAATCAGGGAAACATTAGAATACGCAGAGGCTAATAAAAACAATGTAGAGCTTATCGATCAGATAATCGGTAAGGCACGTCTTAGAAAGGGACTTACACACAGAGAAGCATCAGTTCTTTTAGCATGTGAAATGCCAGATAAAATAGAAGAGGTATATGAACTTGCAAAACAGATAAAGCAGGATTTTTATGGAAACAGAATTGTGCTTTTTGCCCCTTTGTACCTTTCTAACTATTGTGTAAACGGATGTGTGTACTGCCCATATCATATGAAAAATAAGCATATAGCAAGAAAAAAGCTTACACAGGAGGATATCGTAAAAGAGGTAACAGCATTGCAGGATATGGGGCACAAACGTCTTGCAATCGAGGCCGGCGAGGATCCTGTAAATAATCCTATAGAATACATTCTTGAGTGTATAAAGACAATATACAGCATAAAACACAAAAATGGGGCAATCCGCCGTGTAAATGTAAATATTGCCGCTACAACAGTAGAAAATTACCGCAAATTAAAAGAGGCAGGGATCGGTACATATATTCTTTTTCAGGAGACATATCACAAGGAAAGCTATGAGCAGCTTCATCCGACAGGACCAAAACACGACTATGATTATCACACAGAGGCCATGGACCGTGCCATGGAGGGCGGAATAGATGACGTAGGACTTGGTGTGCTTTTCGGGCTTGATAAATATAAATATGAGTTTGCAGGACTTCTCATGCATGCAGAGCATCTTGAGGCTGTCCACGGAGTAGGACCTCATACGATAAGTGTTCCACGGGTAAAGCATGCGGATGATATTGATCCTAGTGCATTTGATAATGGAATCACAGATGATATATTTGCAAAAATCTGCGCACTTATCCGTATTTCAGTGCCATACACAGGAATGATCATCTCAACGCGTGAGAGTCAGGCGGTACGTGAAAAAGTGCTGCCACTTGGTGTATCACAGATAAGCGGTGCCTCAAAAACAAGTGTTGGCGGATATGCAGATCCTGAAGCAGAAAAGCAGGCAGAAGCAACATCAGAGCAGTTTGATGTAAGTGACCAGAGGACACTTGATGAGGTAGTGAACTGGCTTATGAAGATGGGCTATATTCCTTCATTCTGTACAGCATGTTATCGTGAGGGAAGAACCGGTGACAGATTTATGGCACTTTGTAAGAGCATGCAGATACTTAACTGCTGTCATCCAAATGCGCTTATGACATTAAAGGAGTATCTCGAGGATTATGCAGGACCGGAGACAAAGGAAATCGGAATGAAGCTTATTGATAAGGAAATAGAAAAAATTACTAATCCTAAGGTAAAACAGACATGTTATGAGCATATACATGATATTGCCGATGGAAAACGTGATTTCCGTTTCTAACAGGAGGGAAAGCCATGTCTACATTAAATGAAACACCATCGTCAAATCGTCTGCACATAGGCATTTACGGGAAAACAAACAGTGGAAAATCATCTCTCATAAATGCATTTACAAGACAGGATGTATCAATAGTGGCAGACGTAGCCGGAACAACAACAGACCCGGTGTATAAGCCGATGGAGATAAATCCGCTCGGGGCGTGTGTCATAATTGATACAGCCGGATTTGATGATGACAGTGAGCTTGGAAAGAGCCGTGTTGAAAAAACACATCTTGCCGCCGAAAAAACAGATATAGCAGTGATAGTGCTGGATGCATCATGTGTTTATCAGTCAATTTCAAAAAGTAAAGAGGGAAGATCATTAAAGTTCGGTGATGTTTTTACAGACGAAAAGAAATGGATAGATGAATTTAAAAAGAGAAATACACCGGTGCTTGTTGTATTAAACAAAACAGACCTTATTGGAGATAATACATCACTGTGCATGGACTGGCTTTGTGAAACTTTAAAACCCGGAGTATCAAAGAATGCAGGAAGTCTGGAACTTGTTATGGCAAGTGCTGCCAGGAAACTGGGAATAGAGGATATAAAGGCAGCTCTCACACGTCTTATGCCGGAAGGCTTTGGACAGGAATTTATACTGGGCGATCTGATAAATGCCGGAGATCTTGTTCTACTTGTAATGCCGCAGGATATCCAGGCTCCTAAGGGCAGGCTTATACTTCCCCAGGTCCAGACACTAAGGGAGCTTCTGGATCGAAAATGCATTGTGATGAGCGTAACGACAGATAAACTGACTGATGCGCTAAAAGTCATGTCGAAGCCGCCAAGGCTTATAATAACGGATTCACAGGTATTTAAATATGTGTATGAGAATAAGCCGGTGGAAAGTATGCTCACATCATTTTCAGTCTTGTTTGCAGCGTATAAGGGTGATCTTCCATATTATGTGGAAAGCGCAAAAGCAATAGATAAACTTACACCACATTCAAAGGTTCTTATTGCAGAATGTTGCACACATGCACCCCTTGCGGAGGATATAGGTCGTGTAAAACTTCCGGGAATGTTGAAAAAACGCATCGGTGACGGACTTACTGTGGATATCGTAAGCGGAACGGATTTTCCGCAGGATCTAACAGAATATGACCTGATTATCCAATGTGGGGCTTGTATGTTCAACAGGAAATATGTATTATCAAGGATAGACAGGGCGCATATACAGAATATTCCTATGACAAACTATGGTGTGGCGATAGCACATATTACAGGAATACTGGACAATGTAAGTATGCCCTGCTGATCTGGAGGGATAATATGGCTTTTTCAAGTAAAACAGATGTAAACAGCAGCATAGATTTATCAGATGGTTATGATCGTCTGGCACAAAGCCTGATCGATATAATAAAAGAGCAGCAGGCTAAGCTTGGGTATCGTAAGGAAATAGTAAGGCTTTACTATCCACTGTCATCGCTTAACCATTTTTTTGAGGGGCATCTTGATAGTACCGGAATGCTTGAGATTTTAAAAGAAGCATCATTGCCGGAATGCATTACGGATAAGCTTGGATGTATAAAGGCAACAGAAAAAAATGATCGTTTCTGTATAGAAATACCGCCGCAGGGCAGTGAATATGTGCACGAAAACACATCTGATGACGAATTTATAAAGGAACTTATAAAATTGGTGGCAGAACATGACTGCAGACCGCAGCAGATAATAGATTTATTCAAAAAGTTTTCGGATGAAATAGAAATAAAGCAGATGGATAACGGGGAGTTCGACTTTTATGTACGCTTTTTAAATGATCCGCAGGACACTTATTATTACTGTTTTCATGACGAAGGCTGTCATATGATATATCACAGATTTCTGCCGCAGGATTATAGTGACTTTGAATTTTAAAATATTTGACAAAAATATAACAAACGGATTATAATTAGTCAGCGATAAGTTGTTGCAAAGCTCTCAGGTGAATATTTATGAGACAGAGGTACAAAAGAGATGGCAAAGTTTACCAAGCAGGCTATAGTAAGTGGCTTTTTGCAGATACTTCGCACAAAATCATTTGATAAGATAACCATCAAAGATATATGCGAGTTGTGCGAGATAAACAGAAATACTTTTTATTACTATTTCAAAGATATTTATGATGTGCTTGATGCGTTATTTGCGATAGAGTCACAAAGTGTTATCGAGGATGTAAAAGAGGGCGCTTCTTTTTATGAGGAATATGCCAGGAGTGCAGCGATAATTTTAAATAACCGCGAAGCAGTGATACATATATACGAATCGAAAAACGGAGCGGTTATGCGTAAGTATCTCGATAATGTAACAAGTGCATTTGTCGGGAGATTTGTCGAAGAGAAAGCGGAAGGGTATAGTTTAAGCGGTGTGGACTTAAATTTCATTACTTCGTTTTACAGTAATGCAATTGTTGGAAGCACAATAAAATGGATTGAAAAAGGAATGAAAAAATACGACAAGGATATAATAAAACGTATATCTGATTCATTCGAGGCAACAATATATGATATGATCGAATGTTGTATGCAATAAAATATTTTTTATACAAATTAAGGATAATGTCTGAAATTCGGACATTATCCTTTTTTTGACTATTACAAAATTTTTACATAATAATTAGAATGATTAAAGAATCAAAAGATTTCATTAGAATTATTACAAAATTATAGGAAGGGGATGCTCTATGCATAGTTTATCACGGGTGAAAAATGCATATAGTGTCGTGACGGCAGGTCTGATAGCAATAGGTGTTATCTTAATGATATGGCCCCAGCTAGGACTTAACACCATGTGCAAGGTATATGGAATATTTCTTATAGTATATGGTATTGCAAAATTTTCCGGGTATTTTGCAAAAGATTTGTTCCAGCTTGCATTTCAGTTTGATCTGGCACTCGGGTTGGTATCTGTTGTTTTGGGAATCATAATAACTGCCAGGCCGGCGTATATTATACAAATACTGTCAACGGCTATAGGCATTTTTATGCTGGTTGATGCTGCATTTAAAATCCAGACCACACTTGAAGCAAAGAGGTTTGGAATAGAAAAATGGTGGCTGATACTTATTATTTCTTTGATGGTAGCCATAGTTGGGATACTGCTTTTGGTGGCTCCATTTGAGACAATGAGTATTATTGTCAGGTTGATAGGCCTTAATCTTTGCCTGGACGGAATACTTAATTTATTTGTGGTGAGAAACACCGTCGAAACAATAAGGAGGAATACAGAATGGGAAATTTAGGACATCAGGCAAAGAGCGCTGCATCAAAAATAATAGATATAATACTTAAAGGATTAGACAAGGACAGAGAAGCCGAGGTATGTAAACTCATTGATCTTATGGAAAAATACATGGATGGTGAGAAAATCTCCTTAAATTATGATCTGGCACGAAAAATGATCTCAGATAAAGATTGTACACTTAATAAATATATGAACAGACTCCTCGATGAGGTTGACCCTAATGTACTCAAAACCACAGCATTAAACCTCGGATTTGAGGCATTTATGCATGGCACAAAGACAATCCATAAGAGCAGGGAAAAATATCAGTGCAATGTGCCATGGCTTATTCTTATGGATCCTACAAGTGCATGTAATCTGCATTGTACAGGATGCTGGGCAGCAGAGTATGGTAACAGACTTAATCTGACATTCGACGAGATGGATAAAGTTGTCACACAGGGTAAAGAACTTGGTGTATACCTTTATATGTTTACCGGTGGGGAGCCTCTTGTAAGAAAGAAAGATCTTATAAGACTTTGTGAAAAACATAACGATTGTGCATTCCTTTCATTTACAAACGGAACACTTGTTGACGAGGCCTTCTGTGCGGATATGAAACGTGTTGGAAACCTTTATCTTGCAATAAGTCTTGAGGGATTTTCAGAGGTCAATGACCTGCGTCGTGGTGAGGGCGTTTTCGGAAAAGTCATGCATGCGATGGATCTTCTCAAAGAAAACGGACTTATTTTCGGTACTTCGATCTGCTATACATCAAAGAACTACAGATCAGTTACGAGCGACGAATTTGTAGATTTAATGATCGAGAAAGGCTGCCGGTATGCGCTTTATTTCCATTATATGCCGGTTGGCAATGATGCATCTGTCGAACTTCTTCCAAATCCGCAGGAGCGTCTTTACATTAAAGACCGCGTAAGAGAGATAAGAAATATGTCCACCGGAAAGGGAATATTTACAATGGATTTCCAGAATGATGGTGAGTTTGTTGGTGGATGTATTGCCGGCGGAAGAAACTACTTCCATATCAATGCAAACGGTGATGCAGAACCTTGTGTATTTATCCATTATTCAGGTGCAAATATCCGGACACACAGTATGGTAGAGATACTGCAGCAGCCACTGTTTATGGCATATCATAATAACCAGCCGTTTAACGAAAACCATTACAGACCATGTCCGATGCTTGAGAACCCTGAAATACTCCAGAGACTTGTAAAGGAAACGGGAGCAAAGTCAACAGATTTACAGTCACCTGAAAGTGCAGAGCATTTATGCAATAAGTGTAAAGAATATGCACAAAAATGGAAACCATGTGCAGAGAAGCTCTGGGCAGAGGAACAGGCTGCAAAAGCCGCTGAATAAAAATCATACATTCAATTTACATGTAATTTACAGATAGTATGTCGTTGATTTTACCAGCGCCTGATAATATAAAAATATAGTTGCAAAATAAAGCCGCTGTTATCTAGTGGCTTTATTTTTACGAAAAATAAGGAACTATGAGAGCGTATATGATAGCTGCACACCCCGGCGCCATGCGCCTTCCAACAAAAAACTACAATGGAAAATCTGTGTTTACCATATGCCACGCTTTTTGCGGAGCTTATAGTACATTTCGTTGTCCATAGCCATAACTTTTTCTATAGGAACAGCTTTAAATACAGGCATTTTCATCTTATACTTTGTCCAGAAGAAAGCATATATGCCGAGTACGATCAGGGTTACACCTGTGATAAGCCATATCATGAGTCTCTCATGTGGATCCGTTGATATATAGAATATCATATAGCTTGTTCCAATGATTCCTATGAGCGGAAAGAGTGGTCCGCATGGAACTTTAAAACTTCTCGGAGCACGAGGAAGCTTTTTACGCAGGATAAGCACATCTATATGGGCGAAGATATATGTGATCATCCAGAAAACTGAGCCTACAAGGATAAGAAATTCGATCATATCAGATGAACCATCACTAATATAAGCAAATATAAACATTGATACGGAGATTAAAATTACGCCAATGTATGGAACACCACGTTTGTTGGTTTTTGCAAATATCTGAGGAAGCATATTCATTTTTGCCATACCCTGTCCGATGTATGCAAGTCCGTTTACACCTGAGTTTTGTGTGCTTATAACAGCCAGAGCTGCTACAAATGCCATCCATATTTTTCCGGCTTTTCCAAGGAGAAGCTCACCATAAAGCATATGAGGTGCTGCAGAATTTGCAAGTTCGTCCCATGGAGTGTAATGATAAAATCCAAGAACCATTATTGCCTGCATGATAAGTATTACGATAAGTCCGAGTGCCATTCCAAGAGGAACATTTTTCTTTGCATTTTTGACCTGACCTGAGATCGGTATGGCAAATTCTGCTCCAATGAAAAGCCAGAATGCAACAGCTGTCATAGAGATAACCTCAGAAGGGCTTGATGCCATGTTTGCCGGCTGTGATACAACAGTTCCGGTTCCGAGTTTGAAGATTCCTATAAGTCCCATTAAAACCATGGAGCCGACAAGAAGGAATGCGACAAGATCCTGGACTTTTGCAAACATATCGACACCTATAAGGTTTGTGGCCATTACGACAATCATCATCACTACAGTGTACACAATACTTGGTATAGGAAGCGGTATCACCTCTGACATGGCATAGGCAAAGATAGAGGCTTCAACTCCGGCAGATAAAATATTACATATGAGATAGCCGCCGACCATTGATACTATAGTTGGAACAGGTCCCATGCATGCAAGTGTATACTGTGCAAGACCGCCTGTTATATTCGGCATTAAAGCATTAAGCTCAGATAAAGAACCGATGGTAGTCATATTTAAAAGGCATGCGACAACCATTGCACCGATAAATACAATACCAACTTCACCTGCTCCCTGTCCTAAGGAGACAAGGCAGCTGGTTGCGATAACGAGTCCAACGGAAGTAGATATGACACTTCCGAGTCCTAATTTCTTTTCTTCCATAAGGTCACCTCCTAGAGAGCATCTATACCTTCATCACCGGTACGGACTTTTATAACATTGTCAAGAGAGTAGACGAAGATTTTTCCATCGCCGATATGACCGGTATAGAGTATCTGTTTTACAGCTTCTACAATATCGTGGACTTTGCTTGTCTCGACTACAAGAGTGATCTGCTGTTTAGGGAGAAGGACAATCTCTTCGTTTTCTTCCACTGCATATTCAGCTGAACCTTTCTGTATACCACACCCTAAAACCTGTGAAACTGTCATGCCGCGGACACCAAGATGTCCAAGTTCACTCTGAAGTTCTGTGAATTTTGTAAAACTTGTGATTATTTCGATTTTTGATAAACCAGATGCCATAATAAAACCTCCTAATGCGCTCAATTATCATAAATTGCTCATATATTTTATATAATTTTCCGGGGTCAGTCCCACAAATGATTTGAATTCTTTTACCATGTGTGACTGATCGTAATAACCGCCCTGCATTGCAAGACTGTTAAATCCGTCTGACGAGTTTGAAGTCATCTCATCAAGAGTGTTCTGAAAACGGATTATTTTTTCAAACATTTTGGGACTGATGCCATGCAATTCGTGAAAGATACGGCGGACATAACATTCAGAGTAACCAGTTTCAGCAGAAATTTCTTTTATGGATATGCAGCCCTTTGTCTCATAAATACGATTTCTGATATATGAAGCTATATTTTCTTTACAGCCGGCTGCAGGAACTTCTAAAACAATAGATTTTAACATGTCTGATACAATATCAGCACGTTTTTGTATGCAGTCAGACTCATATAGCTTATCATCTATATTTATGCCGTATGCATCTGAAGAAATTTCCACGTCAGTATTTATTATGTCATCAATGCATATATCTTTTGGGAGAATGCATTGTCCCGGATAAAAACGGATACCGAAATACGTGCGGTTTTTGTCAAAAGGCCAGTATTTCATTTTAAGGACTGTGCCTCCGAGATAGCATCGTATATCGTGCTCTCCGATTCCGTATAACAAATCTACGCAGCCATCAGGCACCGCATTTATAGGGCGTGTGTCAGGCTCTTCCAAAAAAGAATAATATTCAAATACGGCAGGGTCATCTGACCTCATGCTCTGATACTTTTTACCATTTTTTTGTACATATGGCTGCAGTAGATTCATATATTTGCACCTCTTTATGCCATGTCAGGTTTATCCCATAAAGGCAATGTGATGCCGATTCCTTCCTTTACTGCATTTTTGTAGACCTCATGTCCCCATGCAATATCTTCAACCGGCATACCGCCTACAGAGAAGATGATGATCTCATCATCGCTTTCCCTTCCGACATGCTTTCCTGTGATAATGTCAGAGATGTCGATAATATCTTCACGTTTTGCAAGTCCTTCATGTACAAGATCTGTGAACAATGAACCAACGATACATACTGTGTCATATGTAGGATAAGGATATTCTTCTTCCCATGCCTCATATAATGCGTAGTTGTCAACAACCATTTTTGCACGTTTTGCAACAAATTCACGGTTGTCAAATCTTGCCGCTGAAGGCATTGATATAAGAGCACCTTTTTTTATCCATTCTTCCTTTATTTCAGGGAAAGTGGACACATCGTTGAGGACTGTTGTAGTAAAGCTTACAATATCGCTGTCTCTGACTGCCTCTTCGTTATCTTTACAAACGATTATTTCTTTCAACTGTGGATATTCGGCCTCTGCCCAGGCTTTAAAGTTCTCTATTGATTTAAAGCCTCTTCCCTTTATCTTCAATGTTTCAAGATTCGGGCAGACTGCCATGAATGCGGCAAGAGAAGTTTTTCCCATAACACCGGGTCCGATGATGGAAACAACCTTTGAATCTTTTCTTGCGAGGTATCTTGCTCCGACACCGGGAATTCCACCCGTGCGGTAAGAGCTGATAAGGTTTGCTGACATCATGGCGATCGGTGCTCCGGTATCCTTGTCGTTTAACATCATCATGAGGATAGAACGCGGAAGACCTTTTTCCTTATTCTCAATGTTTGAACCATACCATTTCATGCCGGCAAGCTGATGGCTTCCGCCAAGGTATGCAGGCATCGCCATAAATCTGCGGTCAGGACCATTTTTTGGCATTCCCGGAAACTTGGGATCATCAGGAAACATTATCATGCATCCGTGGGAATTGTGGTTTTCACCGCCCATCATGTAGTCACCTTTATTTAAGGTAAGGAGAAGATCCTCCATACAGTCTACACATTTAGCCATGTCCTTGACTCCGGCCTTTATCATATCCGGCTCTGAAAGATAAAGAAAATCAATTTTTGTATCCATAGTTATATTCCTCCTTTACGACTTCTGATCGTTAAAAGAGAAAAAAGGCGTCAGATATTATGTACCTGACGCCTTTGTCCTCTTTAATTTAGCACATTTTATTTTGAAATTCAACTAGAATTCTTTATTATATTAACGCAGCATACCATATTCGTATAGTAAAAAACGATACACGCTTTATTATATAATTTAAACTTCCCACATTCTGTTGTGGTAAGGTACCGTCCGGGGGCGGGCTTATGTCTCTTCCGCTGGTGGAACATTTCGTCAGGATTGCGTAAATTTGTCAGGTGTCTGTTTCCGGCTCGAAGTTTGTGTACATTCTCAGATGCACATCGCGGCGTCCGTCTATGGCACACGCTCTCATACTCCTTAGTCTAGTGGGAGTAAATGCCGTTTTCAGCTAAGTTTATTATGCACGGGTGCTCCAAACGCGCTATTTACGTTGTGAAGTAAATTCAGTTTTTGAGCTTGAACGTGTGTGCGCCCGTGCAACCTATAGCTGTAAATCGGCATTAACTCCCACACGACACGTCAGAAATCGAGTGTGTGCCATAGACGGACGCCGCAGTGTGTACTGTAGAATGAACATAAATAATCAAAAGAGCCGGAAACATACACCGACAAATTAGCAATCCTGACGAGTTCCGCCAGTGGAAGAGACATAAGCCCGCCCCCGGATGGTACCATCAACATTCTAGAGGTGGGAAGTTTTCGTATATAAAAAGCTCCCCGGAAGATAGGGGAGCTTTTGAAAATCTATTTATTTGGCATAAAACGGTCCGGTGCAAGGGCACTTATATCGACAACCGTTTTTTCACCATGTATCATTTGTGAGAGCATAAGACCGACAGCAGGTGCGGTTCCGAATCCATGTCCGGTAAAGCCGCATGCAACAATGAGTCCTTCTGCGTCAGGACATGCACCGATGAAAGGAACACCATCAAATGCCATGTCGAGCCATCCGCACCAGCTTCTTACTATTTTTGCATCCTTAAGACATGGAATGTAGCTGATAACGGCACGGCAGCTGGATGAAAGGGTCATTGAGTTTGTGTAGAGTCTGGATGGATCATCCATATCTGTAACTTCCTCATATCCGCATTCCGAACCGAATACAAATGAGCCGTGGTGAGCCTGATGACCATAGAAGTCGGCGGCGCGGTTCCAAGCATTATGTCAAACATATGTGGGCATTTCTGTTACAAACATCTCGTCTATGAGCCTTGTCATAGGAAGATCAACACCTACAGTTCTTGCAATCGCACGGCTTTCATATCCGGCAGCAAGTATTATCTGTTCTCCCTCAAAGATGGTTCCATCATTTAAAATGACCTGGCGGACCTTTCCACGGACTTTTTTAAGAGATGCAACGTTTGCATCTGTGTAATATGAAACACCAAGTTCAAGTGAACGCTTATAATAGCCAAGTGTGGTTGTAAGTGGATTTGCATGTCCGTCTGTAGGACACCAGCTTGCACCTATTATTTCGTCCGAAAGATAAGGGCAGATTTCCTGTACTTCTTTTGCATCAACCATTTCAACGCCAAGTCCGACTTTTTTTGCATTGTCGGCAAGAGTTTTCAGCTTCTTTAAATGTTCTTCTGTCTTTCCAAGCCTTAAGTTACCTTTTTGAGTATATTCAACATCGACACCGAGTTCTTCTGAAAGTGTAGGCCACAGATGTTCTATTCCATACATGGCATAAGGAAGTTCTCTTACATCACGGCCTGACTGGCGGACACCTCCGCCATTACGGCAGCTTCCACCATGTCCAATGCTTTTTGTGGACTCAAGAACGATCACGTTTTTTGTACCGGACTTTGCAAGATAGTATGCGGTGGCACATCCGACGATGCCGCCGCCGATGATAATTACGTCTGCAGTGTTATTCATGTTTGCCACCTAAATCCTTTCCTAAAATCTCCATCTCTATAGGTCTCATAGGGGCTCTTGCGCTTGCAGGCTCCACATAGCCGGGAGCTTCTTTAAGCTCGGCAGCCATAATTGATTTTACGAGGCGGCTGCATGTCTGACCCTGGCAGAGTCCCATTCCGTTTCTTAAATATCTTCGCATTTCTTCTATGGTAAATATTCCTTCGTGGACAGCGCGGCGGATCTCACCTTTTGTGACTTCCTCGCACCTGCACACCAATAATCCGTCATCCGGTCCCGGAATAAATTCTCCGATTTCTTCTAATTTCTGTCTGATATCAATCATAATACGGCCTCCTTTTTAGCTCTGTAGAAACGTGCTTTCATGAGCATGTCGTTTGGAACTTTTATAGTGAGCAGGTTTGTGTGGTCAAAAACAGGTGCAGTGCGGACTTTTGTGACTTCACATTCACATACTTCCTTACCGTCACGGCCGCAGGCAATACCTTTATCACCAACTTCCGGAAGCGGCATAAATTCATATGGCATAGTAACTTCGCCGTAACCCGGTGCAACATCCTCTTCGACAAGGAATATAGCCTGGCCTGAACAGCTTGCAACGCACATTCCGCATCCGATACATTCGTGGTCATTATCGACAACAGGAAGGGAGGTGATATTGCTTCCGATAGTAATACATCCGCGCTTGCATGCATCCTGACAAGGGTTACAAGGGATATTTTGAGTACATTCCATGACAGGGTGTATTTTTCTTTGCTTTGTGACACCTGGAAAACGTCCAATCTCATCATCACCGACAAATCCGTTTACGAGAAGACTCTGTGAAATATCTATGCCTTCCTCGGTTTTTTCAATCTTCTTGCCTCTGTTGCATGGGGCAAACATTCCCTGACGGAGTGTATCAAGCTGGGCTTCAAGCTCTTTGATACGGCTTTCTTTTTCATCTGTCTTTGCAAAACCGAGGTATTCAGCGATCGTGATACCGCTTATACGGCCTTCTATCATGGCTGAGCTTGCTTCCTCGATACCGGAAACATCGCCGGCAGCATAAAGACCGGGAACACTTGTCTGGCATTCATCGTCGCAGTCAGGAACGAAGCCTCCTTTTGTATCTTTCATTTTACAGCCTGCCTGGTCAAGAAGCTGTGACATAGGAGAAAGTCCTACAGCAAGGCATATAGTATCTACATCGAAGTGTTTTTCGGTTCCCGGAATGATTTTCCAGTCAGGTCCGACCTGGCCGATCGTAACACCGGTTACATATTCATCACCTTCAGCTTCTATGATCGTATGCGAAAGATAGAAAGGAACACCGCAACGTGCAACTTTGGCAGCATGTACACCATAGCCACCAATCCGTGGTGCAGCATCACAAAGTGCGACGACTTCACATCCGGCCTGCATGAGCTGGAAACTTACAACCAGACCAACGTTTCCGGAACCAAGCATCAGAACTCGTTTGCCGGGAAGGATATGATGGAGATTCATCATTGTCTGGGCAGCGCCGGCACCGATAACACCCGGAAGAGTCCAGCCTTTGAAATTTACCATATTTTCTGAAGCACCTGTTGCGATAAGTATGCTGTCGCCTTTGAAATGTTTGATTTCTTCACCAATCTTTACAGTGATTTCTTTATCAGGATAAAGACCAACGACTGTTGCGTTAAGTACAACTTCAACTCCGTATTTTTCGGCCTCGGCGAGAAGCTCCTCACCGATCTTGAAACCTCTTATTTTAGCTTTGTGTTCTTTTGAACCAAAGAATTTATGTATCTGTTTAAAAAGCTGTCCGCCTGGTCTTGCGTTTTCATCAAATACGATAGGTTTAACTCCGCATTTTGCAGCTTCGATCGCTGCTGAAAGTCCGGCAGGACCGGCACCGACAACTATCATATCATAACGTCTGATTTTCATAATCACGCCTCCTTTGCACTTACACCATACTGTGTTTCGACCTTCATACCGGCTTCAAGAGGGGTAATGCAGGTCCTTACGTTTGGCTTGCCATTTACGATCATAACGCAGTCTGTACATCTTCCGATCGCACAGAAGACACCGCGCGGTTCATGTGTTTTGGCTGTGTAGCGGTGTACCATTACACCATTTACTTTAAGGGCGGCCATGATAGGCTCTCCTTCAAGACCTTCCATTGGAGTCCCATTATAATAAAACTTTACCATTTTTCCTTCAGGACTAGGCCCTAAAATAGGGTGGTTTTCTATTCTTCCCATAATCCGATCCTCCTTGTGTACTATTGCAATAAATTTAAATTAATCTAAATAACTCAAACTTCGCACATTAAAATGTGCCTATGCACCTTGAAAATTCAATAATAACTGGCATAAAAATAGCATGAAACCAATGGTTTTGGTATAATTGAGTTGTCGAAAAACAATTACAAAACGGAGGCTCATGCTATGAATAAAAGTATAACACAAGCGACTCAAAATGATAAGCAGATTTCTAAATCTATCAAACGATTTTTCACAAGGTTTCATATTTCCTCAGCCTTGAAAGCTGCCAATGCCTATAAAGGAAAGGCACTCCGGTAACGGAGATTTTTCAATACATGTTTCTGCTGATTTTCTCTAACAGAAGTATGTATATGAGTCTGCTTACAGGAAAAAATACTCCTGATTTTGCAAAAGATACCGTGTATCGTTTCATGAAGATGGTACAAATTAACTGGATGCGTTTTACTACAATCCTTGCATCCAGAATCATAAACAACGCTATTCTTCCACTGGATTCGGAAGACCGTGCCAATGTTCTTATTATAGACGATTCCATGTTTGAACGTAACCGTTCTAAAAAGGTAGAGCTTCTTGCAAAGGTCTATGACCACGCAAAACATAAATATCACTTCGGATTTAGAATGCTTACTCTTGGATGGTCAGATGGGAGTACATTTTTGCCGGTAAACAGCATTCTTCTTTCTACAGAAAACAAAAAGAATCGTATCAATGAAGCGGCTGAGGTAGACAAAAGAACCGTTGGTTACAGGCGCAGAAAGCTGTCTATGGAAAAGGGAACCCATGCCATGCTTGCACTTCTGGAAACTGCTAAAAAAGCTGCAATTTCGGCAAAATATGTTCTTTTTGACAGCTGGTTTTCATCTCCAAGCACCCTTCATGCTGTCAAGCGAATGGATTTTGATGTAATCGGAATGGTGAAAAAATCTCCAAAAATGTTTTTTCGCTACGATGGTGAAGATATGTCTTTAATTTCCATTTACAACAGAAATAAAAAGAGACGAGGAAGATCAAAATATCTGCTTTCTGTTATGGTTGATGTAGTGAAGGATGGGGACATCATTCCTGCCAAAGTAGTTTATGTTCGCAATCGCAACAAACGCAAGGAATATCTCTGTCTCATTTCCACAGATGTAAATCTAGATGAAAATGAACTCATCCGGATTTATGGAAAACGCTGGGATATAGAGGTATTTTTCAAGGTATGCAAAAGCTACCTTAACTTGAGCAGAGAATGCAATTCTCTGTCCTATGATGCAATGACTGCGCATACCACAGTTGTTTTCACCCGATATATGATGCTGTCACTGGAAAGCCGGGAATCCAATGATAACCGGTCACTTGGGGAGCTTTTTTTATACTTTTCTGACGAAATGTCTGATATCACATGGATACAGGCTTTTCAGATGCTGCTTCCAAATGTTCAGAACAATGCTTTCAGATAACACTGAACTTTCAGACGAAAAATCGATGAATTGGCGAATGTATTTATGGATGCACTTCCTGCATTGTTGAAAACAAAACTCAAAAGGTCTGAACATTGACAACTGAATAACTGCCAGGTATTGAATTTTCAAGGTGCATAGCTAAAATCTATGTGCGAAGTTTGAGTAAATAACAAAAAAGGCATCAATCATCTGGATTGACGCCTTTGTCTTAACTGGCTCCTATTATAAATGCAGCAATTCTTCCTGTATTGTAAAAAACGATACAACAGTTTACCGTCAAGACCACATATGGTGGAACTGGATCTGAGTGAGCCGAAATAAAATGACATGATGCTATGTATTATGATTTTAATGCATAGTATTACTTAAAAAATGTGCAGATACTGATTGAGCATCTGCATATTTTTTGATAAAATATATGCAGATACAGGAGGACAATATGCATATATTTGACTATTCTTTTTTAGATGAGGGCTTATTACCGGCTGAGATAGTTAATCTTACAGCAACAATTACTGCATTTAATGCTATATCATATACGCGTAAGGAAAGCAATAAAAGTATATATACTGAACTGGAAAAGATCGCAAGAGTACAATCTGTTAAAGGCTCTAATGCGATAGAGGGTATTGTTACAACAGACGCACGTATAAAGCAGATTGTTGACGGTGACAGTGCTCCTCTTAATCATGATGAGCGTGAGATCGCAGGGTATAGGGATGCACTGGATGAGATACATTCTAAGCATGATCAAATGTCATTTAGTGAAAATATGATTCTGCATATACATGAAACTATGACAAATCTTGCAGGATATGAGCTGTCAGGAAAATACAAAACGGAAGACAATCTGATAATGGAGATTGATGAAAGAGGAAGGCGTAGAGTTAGCTTCACACCGGTTTCTGCGGCAGATACAGGCGAAGCAATGCAGCAGCTTGTACTTGCATATATGGATGCAAGGGATAATCCAAAAATAAACAAATTGTTACTGATTCCATGTGTGATATTGGATTTTTTATGTATTCATCCGTTTTCGGATGGTAATGGCAGAGTATCCAGATTATTATCATTGTTTTTACTTTATAAAAGTGGATATGATGTTGGAAAATATATATCTTTTGAGGAACAAATCAATGAGTCAAAGGATTTTTACTACGAGGCATTGCAGGAGTCATCTATAGGATGGCATACAAATGAGAATTCATATTTTGAATATATGAAAAATTTTCTGTCTATGCTCTATAAATGTTACAAAGAATTGGACAAAAGATTTTCTACTGTAAATGGGAAAAAACTTAAAAAAACAGAAAGAGTTGAGCAAACAGTTTTAAACAGCGTGCTTCCGGTCTCAAAAGCCGAAATCTGTGATATCCTTCCTGATGTGAGTCCGTCTACAGTAGAAGCAGTGCTTGGCAAAATGGTAAAAACAGGTTCTGTTATGAAATTAGGGCAAGCAAGGGCAACGAAATATGTCAATGCAAAATATATCAAATAAATAATTATCTAAAACTAACTAATAAAAACTTCTCACACCAGTTTGTGCCAGCCCCCGCCCTGGGACAGCGCACGGCACAAACTGGTGTGGGAAGTTTGAGTAACTAAAAAACTATGCGGTGTTTGGCATTTCGCAAACGCCTAAAAACTGTTTTGATAATAAGGAAATTTTAGGGTAGAATAGCGTCATGAGAATAATATTTTTTGATGTAGATGGAACATTAAGTTCTCCATGCTACAATGTGGATGGAAAACTTCAGATAGGAATGTCAGATGAAAAATGGGCATGGTACTGCGATCATTACAGGGAGGATGCATACAGATGGTGTAAACCGGTGCCGCAGGTAAAGGATTATGCGATAAAGGCAAAGGCTGCCGGGGCGAAGCTATATGTGCTTACGACCTCCGGCACACAGATTGAAACGATCGCAAAGAAAAAATTTCTGGACGAAAAATATCCGGGCATATTTGATGATGTATACTCAGTTTTGCATGATGATGACAAATGTCCTTTCATATTAAATAAAGCGGCACAACTTAATGCCACACCGCAGGAATGTGAACTTGTGGAGGATACTTACAGGATACTTCTGCAGACTGTCGTTGCAGGAATAAAATCAACACACATCTCGACAATACTTACAATGGATGATAACGCACAGTAAAAAAGCGCAAAAAAAATACACCGGCTTTTATTGAATATATATGAGTTTACTTATCATATAGAATAACTTCAATCTGAGCCGGTGTTTTGTTTAAATTGGGGAAAAATAAGAATCATTTAGCCGGATCGGGCATCTCAAGAATTTTGCGAACAGCATCCTGCATCTGGGGTCGCATCCTGTAGTGCTCAAGCATGACGCGTTCATCTTTACTGAGTTTGACCTCTCTGCCGCTTTTTTTCTGAAGAAAAGTAAAATTGATATCTGGGATTTTGTATATCTCGCACAGAATCAGAAATTTATCAGCAGAGGGGGGATTCTGATTGCTTTCCCATCCGTAGATCGTCTTTTCCGATATGTAAATATCGTAATCTTCCAATCGGGCTTTTACATCACGAACTTTGAGATTATTTAAGCGCCGATAGTATTTTAACATTTTGCCGAGAGTTTCATTGGTACTCATATAAACCTCCTAACATGCACGTAATTATTATGTAATATTAGATGTAAAAATATTTATCAACAATTATTTCTTGAATATATAGAAAAGGATTTACCACGCAGAATAAAAGCAAAAATCATTCTGATATAAATAGAAATTATAGAAAGACTCTATTGTAGTTGGAAGGCGGCAACCGGAACATGTGCAAAAAATTGTGGTAAGACACTAAAGAAATTGAGAATTCTTCCGATACATATTGCAAGAAAGCTTATTTCAAGGAAGAAAGGAGATGCTGTTATGCGTGTAGATGCATATAATCAGGTGGCACATTTATATGGTGTCCAGCAGACAACAAAAGTACAGAAAACAAATGGCACAGGCAGGACATCTGATCAAGTGTCTATCTCACAGGCCGGCAGGGATTACCAGGTCGCTAAAAAGGCAGTATCAGAAGCTTCAGACATCAGGGAAGACAAAGTCGCTCAACTTAAAAACATGGTAGAGTCTGGCCAGTATCAGGTCAGCGGAGATGATTTCGCCAGCAGATTACTGGAGAAATATAACTCACTATAGTATTAAAGAAAGGCAGACAGAAGTGGCGTTGAAATAAGCAGATTTAGACGTCTACAGTCTGGAATGAGGATTTGGTGTGGCTAGTTTAGTAGAAGAGCTTATAAACGTACTTGCTGAGGAAGAGAACATTTATAAAAAATTAACAGAATACGGAGAAAAAAAGCGTCAGATAATAATAGACGCAGATATTCCGGAGTTAGAAAAGCTTACAGATCTTGAACAGCAGGCAAGTGATGAATTACTTACAAAGAGTAATAAGCAGATAGCACTACTAGGCGATATAGCAACAGTTTTAGGAAAAACTGATGAAAAAATGACAGTCACAAGACTGATAGGATATCTGGATAAACAGCCGGATATCCAATCGAAGCTTACTGAGGCGAGAGATAGTCTGCTGGATACAGCAGATCAGATGCAAAAGATCAATGATTTAAATTCACAGTTACTTGCTCAGGCGATTGAAATGACCGAATTTGACATTACCTTGTTTAAAAGTATGAGGCAGGCGCCGGAAACTGCAAATTACGATAAGAGTGCATACAATACAGGCACGATTCTCGGCAGCAGTGGATTTGATGCGAAGCAATAATTACGGAGGAGACAGATAATGGCAAACGGATTCGGCAGTTTCTATGTTGGAAACTCAGGACTTAGAAATTCACAGAACGCTTTAAACACTACAGCAAACAACCTTGCAAATGTAAATACAAGAGGGTATGTAAGAGAGCAGGTACGATTTTCAGATTTAGGATATCTTACAAGAAACAATCCTACATCCGGCACAAACATCCAACAGTCAGGACTGGGTGTGACGGTATCAGACGTTGCTCACGTCAGAGATATTTTCTTAGACAGTATAGACAGGAAAACGGAAGACAGGCATTCTACTCTAAGATATGACAGTGGAGGATATCTTACAGGAAATGAACGGAGTAGAATTCAAGGAGAGTGTATCGCTTTTGGAAAGCATTTCAGGAATACGCAAAGGATCCTTCAAACTCTACGAACCAGAACCTTGTGCTTCAGAAAGCTGAGCTGTTTCTGAGCAGATCTAATACGGTTTATCATGATCTACAGAGCTATCAGTCAAATATAAATTTACAAATTAAACAGCAGGTTGACAGGGTAAATGAGATAGGTGACCGCATCTATACCTTAAACAACGAGATACTCAAGGTTGAAGCCGGAGGCGTGGAAACAGCCATGACCTTAAGGGATGAAAGGGACACACTCATAGATGAACTGTCAGGCTATGTAAAGATAGAAGCAAACGAAGATTCAACCGGTGTGATGAATATAAAGGTAGAAGGCCAGGCATTTGTCCAGGACAACAGATGCAACCATATAGGTCTTACAAAAGAGGACGGAACAGGATTTTATACTCCGTACTGGCCTCACATCACAACAGATCAGACATATATGCCGCTCTTTAGCGATGTCGCACTTCCGTCTACTTTGGCACAAAAGGTTGGAAGCACACAGACAACAGATATTTCCACATCTCTTAACAACGATATCGGAAGTATCAAGGCACTTCTTGTGGCGAGAGGTTCTGAATACGGAACATTCGATTACATGAGTGATGCGAAATATCCTCAGGTAGAGGATTGTGTGGTAATGGAAACTGAGGCAGAGATTTCATATCTTTTCAGGGAAGTCATGACAGCTATGAACGATATTTTCTGCCCAAATACGACATACACAGCAAACGATGGAACAGTTTACAAAGTGCTTGATACAGAAAACTGCTCAGTAGGCGCAGATGGTAAGCTTCCACCACAGGAGCTCTATGTACGAGAGGGTTATCCAAGATACACGGAGCAGACGATAGATGGCAAGACGTTCTATGTATACAATGAGGAAACGGATGCAAACAATTCATCATGGTACAGACTTGGAAATGTATCTGTAAACGATGAACTGCTCTCAGAAGTAACAAAGCTTCCATCATTTACCCAGGATGGTAAAGTAAACTACAACATAGGAAACCAGATAACAAATGCATGGTCAAACAAAGGCTTATACATTAATCCGAACGATACATCATGGTGTAATTTTGAAGGATACTACGACAAGATAGTATCAAGACTTGGAACATCAGGAAGTGTGTACAGCTCATCTACCGATACGCTTACAGCTACGGTTTCTTCCATTGACAATCAGAGAAACCAGATAATCGGAGTATCTTCGGACGAAGAGCTTACAAACATGATAAAGTTCCAGTCGGCATACAATGCGGCAAGCCGTTATATAACGGTTATAAGCGAGATGACAGAGCTTATTGTGACAGGACTTAAATAATCAGGAGGCGAGGGGATATGGCTTCAACATTTTTTGGACTTAATATCGGATCGAGTGCATTAAGCTCATTCCAGGTAGCTATAAATACAACAGCAAATAATATTGCAAATGTCAGGACAACCGGATATACAAGACAGGCAGCCACTCTGAATGCTTCGGAGGCTCTTCGCGTAAATGCAAGATACGGAAGTACAGGAACCGGTGTTACGGTAACATCAATAACCCAGCAGAGAGATCTGTATTATGATAATAAATACTGGGAGAATAATTCCAGCTACGGAAGATATGAACAGAGATTGTACTATCTCGACCAGATACAGAATTATTTCAAGGATGATGCATCTGTAAAAGGTTTTGCAAGTGTATTTTCAGATATGTTTTCAAGTCTTGATACATTAAAGACAAAGGCATCTGATCTTACAGTAAGAAACCAGTTCATAAGCAAATCGCAGAGCCTTTGTACATATTTCAACCAGATGTATCAGGATCTTTCAGATTTACAGGATGATTGTAACGAAGAAATCAAAAATAACGTTGATGAGATCAATTCAATAAGTGAGAAAATATCACTGCTAAATAAAGAAATCAATCAGGTAGAGACAGGAACAGGCGCATGCGCCAGTGAACTGCGTGATGAGAGAGCGAACCTTATGGATAAGCTTTCAAAGATAGTTAATGTTTCTTATCTGGAAACGGAAATCCCAAACACAAACGGGGATAACCTGGGCGGAACGATATTTACTCTCTATATAAATGGCGAGAAAGCGGTAGAAGGCAAGGATTACAGAAAACTCCACTGTGAGTCCACAGAGATGAAAAATAATCAGACAGATAATGATGGACTCTATAAAATCTACTGGGATGATACAAAGATGGAATTCTCAGGTATCGCAGGAACAGCTGGCGGAAAACTAAAAGCATTGTTCGAGATGAGAGATGGAGATAACAACGAGAATTTTAAGGGTAAGGTTACACAGGCCGATAAATATTCATTTACTGTTACGGGTGTCTCTGTCCAGAATTTAAAAGCACTTAATCTTCCGGCAACAGACGGAAAGATCACGGTAAATAACGTGACATATGAGTATAATGACTGGGAAGCAGAGGTTGATTCAGAAGGAAATCTCGTTTCCGTAAAATTCAACCTGAACCAGAACAAGGCTGTGGCAGATCCTACGAAGGCGGTGCAGGAAGGCTATACGCTCTATGCGGGCTCAGGAATAGACAGTATGGGAATCCCATATTACATGACACAGCTTAATGAGTTTGTCCGTGATTTTTCGGAAATGTTTAATGAAATAGAAAGTACTGGCAAAAATTTAAATGGCGATACACCACCTCAGTTTTTCGAGGCGATCACAGCTACAGGAAAGGTATATGATTTTTCCGACAGCAGCTTATACAGAAACCTTGCTGCTGGCCAGACTGCAAAGATAACAAGCAGTTCAAACACATATTACCGCATGACGGCAGGAAACTATGGGGTAAATACAAAGGTGATGGATAATGTTTCACTTTTTGCGACTACAACAGACAGCACAAAGCCGGATGCATATGATGTGATAGAACAGCTTAAGAAGCTCCAGTCTGAGACAAATGTATACAGAAATGACAAGGCTTCTACATTTTTGGAAACTTTGATCTCTGATATATCAGTGGACACAGAAAAATCACAGACATATACTAAGCTTTACGAAAATCTTGAGGCTACGATCTCAAATCAGAGAACATCGGTATCAGGTGTTGATGAGGATGAGGAAGCACTTAATCTTGTAAAATTCCAGAATGCTTATAATATGTCATCAAAAGTAATTTCGGTGATGAAAGAACTTCTCGATAAACTGATAAACGAGACAGGTGTATAAATATAGATTACAAGGAGGCATCATATGCGCATTACCAATAATATGATCATGAGCAACACGAAGACGAATATCAATTTAACAAAACAGCTCGTGGACAAATATAATACACAGATGACAACGCAGAAGAAGATATCAAAAGCATCAGATGACCCGGTAATTGCTATCAGATCACTCAGGTTATCTACAAACCTTACACATATAGATCAGTTTGTGGACAATAATATACCGGATGCCGATTCATGGCTTGACGTTACGGAAACTGCATTAAAGAATATGAAGACTCTTCTTACAGATATAAGAACACAGTGTGTCAACGGATCTACAGATACGCTCACAGCGGATGACAGGAATACAATCCTAAAGCAGCTTACAGCTATGAAATCCCAGGTATATACTGAAGGAAATTCCGATTACGCAGGAAGGACGGTGTTTACCGGATACCGCACATCTTCAAAGCTTACATTCCAGACTGACTCACAGAAAACCACTTATGAGATCACGCAGAGTCTCGGAGCGGATTCACTTGAGGAGAAGAGATATTACACAAATGGTGTAACTGTACCAGGAACAATAGGCACAGCAACGCCTGACTGTGATACTGACGTAAAAGAATACAGTTACCAGCGGATACGACTTGGATACGGAAGCACAACTTCGGATGTTACATTGAGTATAGACGGAACAGATACAGCATTTACAAATTATAAATATTCATCAGATTTTGATCCGTCAAAGCTTGGCGATGATGATATTGCATACATACAGGAAACAGGCGAATTTGTGCTCGGTAAAAACGTTTCTACATCCATAAAGGATAACAACTCAAAGATTGAAGTAAACTATGTAAAAACAGGCTTTGATGCAGATGATGCAAGACCTGAATACTATTATAACTGCAGGGATATTTCTGATGCAGTCACACTCGATGCAGATAATAATATCAAAAGAGATGCATCAGGAAACATCATATATGATAATCCGGACAAAATAGTTACATACAAAAACTATGACGACAACGGAGAGAGGATAGGACAGCCTATATCATATACCGTTGCAACAGGTACAGAATTAACTGTAAATACACAGGCAAAGGATGTTCTTGATACAGGGATCAAGAGAGATGTGGATGAACTTATCACAGTAGTTCAGAATGCGATCAACGCACATGATAAAGTGTCCCATATCGAAGACATGATGAAACAGGAACAGTACGCTGATAAAGATTCTCAGGCAAAATTAAAGACATATCTGGATGCGGCAAAGCAGGAAGCGGATTATGCTGATAATAATATGCAAAAGACATATGGACAGTATATAACAAAGTTTGATAACCATATGAACAAAGTAAATCTTGCCTTGACAAATTCAGGAAGTACACAGAGCCGGCTTACACTTATAAAGAACCGTGTCGAGGAACAGAAGACAACAGTTGAAGAACTTAAATCAACAAATGAGGACAGAGACTTATCTGACATAATCATTGATTTTTATGCTATGTATAACGCATACCAGTCAAGCCTTACAGCGGCATCAAAAGCAAACGGGAATACACTGCTTGATTACCTGTAATATGAAAACAAATGGCTCGCAGCTGAATGGATGACGGACAGCGGCGGGCCAATATAAAAATGTAAACAGTACGACGATACTCCAGAAAGCGGAGAAGGAGGACATGCCATGAAGGCAGAGACAAGAATATTTGGGACTATAGATATCGAAGATAGTAAAATTATAAAGATGGAAAAGGGAATGATCGGATTTCCGGATCTTAAAACTTTTTCACTTATCTTTGACTCGGACAAGCATGAAAAAGGCGGTTCGACAATTATGTGGCTTCAATCAATGGATGATGGAGATATAGCATTTCCGGTTATGATCCCGAATCTCATTATAGAAGACTACAATCCTACAGTAAACAACGAGGCGCTCGCTCCCCTGGGGGATTTGAATGAGGAGAACACATATGTACTTGTCACTGTAAATGTGCCAAGTGATCTTAAAAAGATAGCATGTAATCTGAAGGCTCCGATAGTGCTAAATACAGACACGAACAAGGCAGCCCAGATAGTTGTAGAAGATGATTTCGCAGTTCATTTTGAATTCTATGACCTGCTCCAGAAGCGCAAAGAAAAGGCGGGTGAATAGAAATGCTGGCATTGACGAGAAAAAAGGGTGAAGCCCTTGTGATAAATAACAACGTTGAGATAACGATACTCGAGATCAGGGGTGACCAGATAAAAATAGGTGTAAATGCACCAAAGGAAGTTCCTGTATATCGTAAAGAAGTCTATCTGCGGATCCAGAAGGAAAATAGGGCATCAGTTGCAGAGGACAAGATGGCAGAACTTAAAAATTTATTTGGTTAATAAAATTTCCTGCATCATTTTCTGGAAACGTTCATTTGGAAAATGGTGTGGGAATTTTTAGAATAATTTACTATTAATTATTGGGAAAATCATCCGATATAATATGTAGCAAAAAGAACGGATATATATCCAAAAATGTTTAGTGAGTCACACGGAGGTGAACATTAATGGGAATTGAAGCAATAAAAAATGCAGGCGTGGCATATCAGGGAAGTTCGTCAGCTGCATCATCAAAGGAGACATTAAAGACTTCTGCGCCATTAGACAACAGTGCAGTTACATCACATGATACAGCGAGAGCAGTTGAGAACATCAATATAGGCAGCGCAGAAGTAAATGATCCTGGTGAGAATGCCGCACAGATACTTCAGGCACAGCAGGCAGACCAGAATGCGCAGATAAAGAAAGCTGTTGAGGAAATAAACAAGAGTGCCATGAACGATCAGGCAGAAGCTATTTTCGGTATTCATGAAAAGACACATAGAGTAACGATAAAAATAGTCAATAAAGAAACAAAAGAAGTGATCAAAGAATATCCGCCGGAAAAGACACTTGACATGATCGCAAAGGTATGGGAAATGGCAGGAATAATGGTGGACGAGAAGCGCTAGAGCCATAGCGCATCAATGACGGATATGGATAACGGAATACAAATTTTGGAACAGTAAAAAACATACAATTATAGTACCCAATGTTATAGAAATAATACAGTTATCAGAAGAAGGAGAATAAATATGGCAATCAGATTATCAGGAATGGCTTCAGGCCTTGATACAGATTCGATTGTACAGGCACTTGTATCATCTTATTCATACAAGAAATCCAAATACGAAAAAGCCCAGACAAAGCTTGGCTGGACACAGGAAGCATGGAAATCCTTAAATACAAAAGTATACAGTTTGTACAGCAATGTATCTAATCTCAGATTCTCTACAGCATACAGTCTGAAGAAAACATCTGTATCAGACAGCACAAAGGCTTCCGTAAAGGCAGCTTCAGGTGCACCGAACGGAACACAGACACTCAAGATCACAAACACTGCAAAAGCAGGATATTTAACAGGCGAGCAGATCAATGCATCAAGCTCAAGCACTACACTTGCGCAGCTTGGATATACAGGCGGTGATGCAAAGATCAATGTAAACACAAAAGATGGCACAAAGAGCATAACACTCAGCGCTACATCAACAATGTCTGATGTTGAGAAACAGTTAAAGGAAGCTGGACTTAATGCAAGCTATGACTCTACATATAAACGTTTCTATATCAGTGCAAAAGATACCGGAGCAGATAATGATTTTACACTTACCGGTGCAAACACAGGTGGTGCAACAGCATTATATAAGCTCGGAATTGCAGTAGGAACATCTACATCAAATCCATACAGCCAGTATGACAGCTTATATGGAGGCTCAGACGCAGCAACACAGCAGAAAATAGAAAACGCTGTTGCTGCATATAAGAGTTCATCATCTAATATAGAGAAATACACTGCACAGAGTAACAATTTGCTCAATGCCATCACATATGGTACAGCATATGCTGATGTAAAGGATTTTTACAGCTCATTAAGCGGTACAAAAACCGAATCAGGCGCTGACATAGACACAGCAAAACTTGAGACGCTTGCAAAACTTGGCAGTGGCAGGGATTCAGCTATAATCACTAAAAATTCTGACGGTACATATACGACATACAGCAAGACAACAGCAAAAGATGCCGATGGAAACACTGTATACAAATCAGAAGACGGAAAATATATTTCAGCAGAAGAACGCTACACAAATGGTGGCAAGACATATAAGAAAAACTCAGATGGAACCTATGTGAATGTCAGCGATGAAAATGATAAATACAGCGGTGACACGGCAGATCTTACAAAGACGGTCACATACAAAAAGGTTTCAGAATCTAAATCATATGTATCCGGAAGTGATGCTGATACAAAGACATACACAAAAAATTCAGATGATACGTATACCTGTGACGGAAAGACATACACAAAACGTGATGATGGAAAATATTATGCTGAGGGAGAAGCAGCGGACTCAAAAAATGGTGTAACCATAACAGAAAAGGTTGAGTATACATCGTCGACAGCAATAAGTGATGCAGAGGCAGCAGCTGATGCATATAAAGATATTACAAAGAATATTGATGAGAAAGCACTCTCTACATATTCATCAAATCTTTCGACAGTGACTGCTTTTGAATCGACAAAGGATACATCACTTACAAGCAGTGATAAATATACGATAGCAGATCTTACATCCACTATACATGATGCATACGATAATGGCGGTAAAGACGCTGTATCTAATCTTATAGCCGGAAACGGAACAGATTCAGATGCATATGCCGCAAAGGTAGCTGCACTTACTACAAGCATTTCAAGTGAACAGACAAAGCTTGACGATAACAAGCTTGTAAAAGAACTTGCAGCCATTAAGGATACAACATCCAGTGAGTATCAGATTGCACTTAAGAATATGGTAGAGACAGTAAACTCAGCACATGATCTTTCATCTAATGCCCAGTACAATACAAAGGCAAAAAAAGTAGATGGGGAGGATGCAGAAATCTGGCTTAATGGTGTCCAGTACACCGGCTCAAGCAGTACGTTTACGATAAATAACCTCACAATAGAGGCTCTTGCAACAACAGGAAATGATGAGATAAGCATCACTACAAGCACGGACACGCAGGGAATCTACGATAAGGTAAAGGATTTCCTCACAGAATACAATAACATCATAAACGAGATGACAAAGCTCTACAATGCTGACTCATCTAAAGGATATGATCCACTTACAGATGATGAAAAGGATTCAATGTCTGATAAAGAAATCGAGAAGTGGGAGACAAAGATCAAAGACTCACTTCTTCGAAACGACACAACACTTAGTGGTGTTATGAGCGCGATGACTACAGCGATGTCGCAGGCAGTCGAGATAAACGGAAAGAAATATTCATTATCAAGCTTCGGAATACACACACTTGGATATCTGAATGCCGCTGAAAACGAGCAGAATGCATATCATATCGATGGTGATGAGGATGATACAAATACATCAGGAAATGCTGATAAGCTTATGAAAGCTATATCAGAAGATCCGGACACGATAATGCAGTTTATGCAGAATGTTACTACGAATTTGTATAATGCTATCGGTGATAAGATGAAATCCACCACACTTAGTTCGGCATTCACTATCTACAACGATAAGCAGATGGCAACACAGTATACGGATTATACAAAGCTTATCAAAGAATGGGAGACAAAGATTTCAGATAAAGAGGACTACTACTATAAGAAATTCTCATCAATGGAATCTGCACTCACTAAGCTCAACAGCACACAGAGTTCATTAAGCGGATATTTCTCATAAAATATATTAGATAACGAACAGTAATTTCTGTATATAAAAATATGACCAGGGAGGGTAATATGTTACAGAATCAGGCATATGCAGCATACGCAAACAACAAAGTAAATACAGCATCACCGGCAGAACTTACACTTATGCTCTACGAAGGAGCAATAAAATTCTGCAATATCGCTCAGATAGCTATAGAAAAGGGCGATGTGATGAAAGCTCACACAAATATAAAAAAAGCAGAAAATATAATAGATGAATTTCAGGCAACACTGGATCACAAATACAAGGTTGCAGAAGACTTTGACAATGTGTATACATACTTGAGACAACGTTTGGTGGAAGCAAACATAAAGAAAGATCCTGAAATACTTGATGAAGTTCTTACACATTTAAGAACAATGCGTGACACATGGAAGGAAGTAATGAGACTTACTGCTAACGGAAACAAGGTAAGTGTGTCATAAGATAAAATGCAAAATGGATTACTGCCAGGTGTGGTGGTAATCCATTTTTAAATATAACAAAAAGCTGTAAAGGCATGTCATCAGTGGCTGATTTGCTCTAGCAGAAAAATATATATGAATGTATAATAGTAAATGGGAGAGTAAATATATATAATGGAGGAACAATGGATACAACAAGAGAAGGAATAGGCATAAATACTAAATATAAAGATACAGTATTTCGCAAATTGTTTGGGGAGAATAAAGAAAATGCATTAAGTTTGTATAATGCTATAAACAAAACGTCTTATACGGATATAGGCAACTTTGAATATACAACATTAGAAGATGTTATATATATGAAATATAAAAATGATTTATCATTTTTAATAGACAAGACATTGAGTTTATATGAACATCAGAGTACATATAATCCTAATATGCCATTAAGAGGGTTTCTATATTATGCAGATTTATACAGAAAAATAATAGATAAAACAGAGCGGTTATATGGAAAAACGTTACTAAAAATCCCAAGACCACAATATATTGTATTTTATAATGGTGCTGAGAAAGATGTAAGTGAGGACAGAAAAATACTCAGATTATCAGAGGCATTTTATGAGAAGAATGATATAGGTGAATATGAATGGACAGCAACAATGATAAATATAAACTGTAAACATAATGAAGAAATTATGAAAAGCTGTAAAATATTATATGAATATTCTGAATTTGTAGGCAAAATAAAAGAATACAGAAAAGAAATGGAATTGAGAGAAGCTATAGAATTAGCGATAAATGAGTGCATTAAAGAAAACAAATTAAAAGATTTTTTGGAAAAACATCGTAGGGAGGTGTGTAATATGTGTTTGACAGAATTTGATGAAAAACTATATGAGGATGTAGTAAGAGAAGAAGGAATACAGGAAGGAATACAGAAAGGAATACAGAAAGGAAGATTAAACGAAATATTCTCATCTGTGGAAGAAGGCGATTATTCGATAGAAAGAGGCGCCCAAAAAGCTGAAATGGGAATAAGTGAGTTTGAAAGCGCAATGATAAAAGCAGGATATAAGGTGCCTGTCGGCGTATAGATAAGGAGAATAAATGGAACAGACATACATAGATATAATGATACAGAGCCTTGAAAAAAAGGAAAGAGTACTAGACAGGATAATAGAGCTTGATAATGTCCAGAAAAACCAGCTGGAAGACCCGGAACTAAAACCTGATGACTTTGATGAGGTGGTAGAAGAAAAAGCGAAACTTATAGAACAGCTGGATCAGCTGGACAGCGGATTTGAAAAACTGTTTGAACGTATGAAAGAGGAACTTGAAGGCAATAAAGAAGCGCATAGAGAAGAAATCCGTATAATGCAGCAGCATATAAAAAGTATTACAGATAAAAGTGTACAGATACAAAGTCAGGAAGCCCGCAACAAGGATCTGATGACGGCGAAATTTACAAGTGTGAAAAAACAGGCAAGAGAAGTGCGCAAAGGTCAGAACGTGGTAAATAAATATTATAAGAATATGACTAACACAAATTATGTTGCACCGCAATTTATGGATAATAAAAATTGAATATAGATCAAAGAATGAAAATATTGGATATGGATATATTTTATTATATGTTTTATTCAAAATGATTTTATTAAAATTGATTTGAATAAAAAACAGAATAAAAAAATATGAAAAATTTAAAATTAGGTATAAAGTATTGAATCGGCTATCCGATATATATAACAAGTAAACAAAGTATTACTTGGTGATGAACCCATCGGAGCGTACGGCCGGGCGGCGAACTACAATGATAAAACAGATTGAAGCATGGACGCTTCACTTAATTCAAGGAGGAAACAATTATGGTAGTACAGCACAATATGCAGGCAGCTAATGCCAACAGACAGTTAGGAATCACAACAGGCGCACAGGCTAAGTCAACAGAGAAATTATCTTCAGGTTACAAAATCAACCGTGCAGGAGATGACGCAGCCGGTCTTTCAATTTCAGAGAAGATGAGAAGCCAGATCAGAGGACTTAACAAAGCTTCTTCTAATGCTCAGGATGGTATCTCAGCTATCCAGACAGCAGAGGGTGCTTTAAATGAGGCTCACTCTATCTTACAGCGTATGAATGAGTTAGCTACACAGGCTGCTAATGATACAAATACTACATCTGATAGAACAGCTATTCAGTCTGAGATTGATGCTCTTACATCTGAGATCGATCGTATTGCTTCTACAACACAGTTCAATACACAGAATTTACTTTCTGGTGGATTCACTGCTAAAGAACCTTCAGGTTGGTGCATTATCAGGACAGAAGATTTCTATCACAATCAAGGCTATGACCGCAACAGGTATTGGAATTACAGCAGGAAATAATAACTGTGTATCAACATTTGCAAAAGCAGGGGAGGCAATGAAGACATTCCAGAATGCTATTTCTAAAGTTTCTTCACAGCGTTCAGCTCTCGGTGCTTTACAGAACAGACTTGAGCATACAGTAAACAATCTTGATAATGTTGCTGAGAATACTCAGACAGCAGAGTCACGTATCCGTGATACAGATATGGCTTCAGAGATGGTACAGTACAGCAAGAACAATATTCTTGCTCAGGCAGGACAGTCTATGCTTGCTCAGGCTAACCAGTCTACACAGGGTGTTCTTTCATTATTACAGTAATTGTATCTGTACAACTTCAAATAGGATCGGCTATGCCGGTCCTATTTTTTTAATAATGAGGAAGAAAGATGGACAAAACAATGAATATAGATTTAGTTATTCCAATTATAGAAGACATGATATTGAAGCTGCGGCAGTGTACAGACACAGTGTGGGAAGATGTTAATACGCATATAGGTGTTGTGATATCTATGATGACAGAGATTGTAAACTGGGCACAGAATCTTATCGGACAGGGTGAGGAGTTTCCGATGGATACAGTAATACAGCAGATACAGAATCTGAATGATGCGTATACGGCGAAGGATGAAGTTTTACTTGCTGATACATTAGAATATGAGATAAAGAATACAGTTTATGTATATATGGAGAACCGATAGATGATATTTGAAGGCAACGCTGCAAGGACAATAATGGGAATGGTCAGATGTTTTAATGCATTGACTCTTCATGATATGGAAGAAAAATATAAGGACAGACAGAATGAGGTTAATGTTATAGGGGCTGATACAGAGCAAGGAAGAATAGTTGCAGTAGAAAAGAATGGCAGATTTTATCCGCTTAATAGTCTTTATAATCCGCAAAATGCATCAAAGCAATGGGCAAAGCAGTTTTATAGACCCGAAATTAACGAAAACAGTGTGATAATAGTCTTTGGAATTGCAGATGGAAGAAGTGTACTGGAATTAAGTCGTAAAAGGAAAGAATGCACAATAATAATATATGAGCCGTGTCAGGAGATATTCTGGAAAGCAATGGAATGTGATGAAGTTGCAGAACTGGCAGAGAATGATAATATTTGTATTACTGTCAAGGGAGTGAACGAAGAATATTTCTTTCATGCACTTCAGACTGTTCTTAATTACTCTAATTATCAGCTGGTGGTGCAGTCTGTTTTACCAAATTATTTACAATTATTTAAAACTGAATACAAGGAAATGCTTGAAATATATAAAAGTGTTATTGAGCTGATTGTTTTCACAAGAAATACAATGATCTTAAGAGGAATCGAGATACAGCATAATACATATGCCCTTACAAAGGACATGATAGAACAGAGATCTGATGTTCAGCTCATGGATATAATAGATAAGAAAAAAATGAATGGACTTCCTGCGATACTTGTCGCTGCGGGACCATCTTTAGATAAAAATGTGACACAATTAAAAGATATAAAAAACAAAGCATTTATTATGGTTGTCGATACAGCTCTTAATACCGTACTGGAAAATGGAATAGTACCAGATATGACGATGAGCATAGATTCGAGAAAACCATTAGTGCTGTTTAAAAATGATAAATTTAAGGATATCCCTATAGCTTTGTCGATGAATTCAAATAAAGATGTTGTTAAACTTAATGCATCAAAACATTTTTATGAAATAGATGAGGAAGGATATCTGAAAAAGCTGCTTGAAGCTAATGAGAAGGAGAGTGTGCAGCTTCCTACAGGAGGATCGGTTGCTACGAGTGCCCTTGCTTTACTACATGAGATGGGATTTAAGACCATAATACTTGTCGGACAGGATCTGGCATACCCGGGAGGCGTCGAACATACCGCTGCCGCATATGGCAAAGGCAATGATAATGTAGATACCAAAAAGAAGGACTATATAGAGGTAGAAGATAACTATGGAAATACGGTTCTTACCGAAGCTAATATGAATATCTATCGTAAATGGATAGAAAATTATATTGGGGCTTATAGTGATCTTAAAGTGATAAATGCAACAGAGGGTGGAGCGAAGATTGCAGGCACAGAGTTTATAAGCTTACATGAAGCGATTGAACGATACTGTACAGATGAATATGAAGTGTCAGGGCTTTTAGATATTCCACCATATTTGGATGAGAGTGAAAGATCAGGAATTGTTCAGGCAATTAAAAATATACCAGAGCAGATAGAAGTACTTGAGGAATATATAGGAAAAGCCCAAAAGATATATTCCAAGATAGATGGACTTAACGGAAAGGGAAAGACTAACTCATCACAGATGAACAGGGCAATGACAGAAATTGCACAGATTAATGAACATATAGACGACCTTTATGTTTCGAACATGCTTCAGGTATATATAGCAAAAACAGATTATGAGATACAGGCTGAGGTGCTTAAATATAAAGAAAATGATTCGGCACTGAAACTGGTAAATGATTTTGTGGAGCAGGGAATGAAAATACTTGATGCATACATGGAAGCCATTACTGAATTGAGAAAAGATATGCCGCTTGTCATGGCTGATTTTGAATAAAATATAGAGTCCATAAGGGACTCTATATTGAAAATGCCAGGGAGATAAGTTCATCGCATCGTATGGTGTAGTTGTGATTGGTTTTGATAAATTCATATCCATTCTGGGCAATCTCACGGCAGAGTGATGGATGTGACAGGTAATAGGATATCTTATCAAAGAACTCTTCCTCACTTGAATATACATCGAGATGTTCGCCTGGAGTCAGATGCATAAACAGATCATTCTGATAATTGGTAAGCATAAACCCAGCACATCCGAGAACATCCCAGACACGCAGTGGAACACCATTGCGTATAGGTCGTGAGGTAAGATTCAGGTTTATCTGGCTTTTATTAAATATAACAGGCATCTCTGTAATGGTGTTTGCACCGTTATGTACATGAATATCAGACAATTCAGAGGTATCGCTGTAAGTATAAAGGTCAACGTCATATATTTTTGAAAGTTCTTTTAAAAGATGTGTCCTTTCAAGAACTGTAATGTTTGTGCCTATATAATACTGGCTGACGAGTGCTTTATAATCAGTATTGGACTTTTCAGGGAAAATATACTTTTTAGACATATTTTTATCAAAATAATCGATGATATCATTGGTTATCATGTCATCTATTAGGTAAGCGCCATATATTTTTTGCTGTACTGCCATTATCGAGTCGAGATATCCTCTCATATATTCGGAAGTATGTTTCAGGTAAATGTAAGGATTCTTTTCACTGTATAAAGAACCAATAAATGAAATCTGATGGCTGAATTTCTGTTGTTGGGCAGCAGATGCATGAGCAATGGAAGCTTGCTTATCGTCTACATCGCAGGCGAGTGGAAGATAGAAAATATGCTCTGGATTATAGTGCTGGAAATCATTTAAAAGTGCTGTATCAAAGAGAAAGATGCGGTTCCAGTCATTGGACAGACTTTTGGAAAAAAGCTCCAGTACAGGGCTGTCGACTATCCAGCATAGATAGCGCACTTGATGGATATTGCAGACCTCTGAGATTATAGGGTAAAAGTTGATACTGAATACAAAATCATAATATGAGTTTGAAAGTTCAGTATGAACAAGTTCAAGAGTCTCTTTGGCTGTGACATCCTTTCGGTAGATTTCAGTATCTATAGTGTTTACGGAATGTCCTAAAGTCTCAAAAGCTTTTATTATGTCACGCTCACATATGCTGTTATATCGGTAAAATAGTATGTTCATATGGGTAACTCCTTAAAATGAATATGAGTATATTATAGAGGACTGACCTTAAATTGTAAATTATATACATAGATATGGAGAAAAGATAGTGGAACAGAAAATATTGTTCTGGCAGTGGAATTCATTTATGCGAAATGGAGTAGAAGCTGCATTTAAAAACTTAGGAATTGAATATGATGTTTATTATAAATGTCTGGCAGACTGGGAAAATGATAGTAAATTTGCAGAAGAAATAGAAGCAAAACTAAGAAAATGCCAATATACTAGGGTGTTTTCGATAAATTTTTGTCCGATAATAGCACAGGTGTGTTAAAATTGTAAAGTCAGATATACGGCATGGGTATATGATTCGCCTATGAATATACGAAATCTCGAACCGATGAATCTGTCCTATACGACAGTATGGATTTTCGATCGTGGAATGGTTGAAAAGTATAATAAGTGTGGATATAGTTGCAGACATTTACCACTTGCAGTTAATAATGAATGTTTTTCCAGATATATGACACAATGGAATAAAAGAAATTCTATATCATTTGTTGGAAGATTATATCAGACAGATTATTTGAAATATCTTGCTTTTTTATCGGAGTACAACAGGGGATATTTGAATGGTCTTATAGCAGCACAGGGAAAGATGTATGGTGCATATATTTTGGATGAAATGCTCACAAAAGATTTCGTTGGTAAATTGAATATGGAATTTGATAAAAGCTCAAATAGGCAGATACAGATCGGAAAAAGAGAACTTGAATTTATGATGGCATGCGAAGTTACATCTAGAGAAAGACGCACACTTCTCGAATTGCTTTCAAGACACTATGATGTAGATGTATATTCAGATGATTCAAAATTGCTTACGAATGCAAGGAAACATGGATACGTAGATTATGATACACAAATGCCGAATGTATTTGCCAACAGTGATATAAATTTGAATATATCACTTAAATCTATTTTGACTGGTATACCACTTCGCGTAATCGATATAATGGGGTGCGGTGGATTTGCGTTATCTAATTATCATGAAGAAATAATGGAATACATGACACCGGGGGTTGACTGTGAAGTATATGAATCTCTTGAAGACGCATATCACAAGGTCAGATTCTATATGGAAAACAGTCAGATCAGAGAACAAATTGCATATAATGGATTAAAAATAATAAAAGACAAATTTACATTTGAGAATAGAATAAGAACACTCTTAGAGGAATAGGAAGGCAAATCTATGGCGGTTATTAGTATAATTGTACCCTGTTACAATGTGGAAAAATATATAGATAGATGTTTCAAATCATTGAAACGGCAGACTATTGGAGTTGAACAGATGGAGATAATCTTTGTGGATGATGCTTCAACAGATCATACATGGGACAAGCTGTGTGAGATAGAAAAGCTGTATCCGGATAATGTTATACTTGTGCATTGCGAAGAGAATGGCAGACAGGGGAAAGCCAGAAACATAGGTATGACATATGCTACATCCGATTATGTGGGATTTGTGGATTCTGACGACTGGGTCGAACCAGATATGTATGAGATTATGCTTGGTGAAATGATTAAGAATGACAGGGATATCGTATACTGTAAATTTTTCAGAGACAGTGGAGAGGGCATAAAGGAGCACAGGTTAGATGGTACTGTGGCGAATCTTCTGATAGATACGACAGAGAAGAGAAAGGAATTCATACGATCCAACTGCTTAGGCTATGGAGTGTGGGATAAGATATATAAGAGACAGCTATTAGTCGAAAATAATATATACTTTCCTGAAAATGTTGCGTATGAGGATATTTTTTTCTCGGGACTATACTATTTGTATGCAAAAAAGGTTGCAATCATAAACTATGAGTTGTATCACTATTTTGTTAATAATGGTTCTACAGTATTAAAGAAAAATGCAGATTACCATGATGATATATTGACAGTGCTCAAAATGAGGATCGATGAGTATAGAGAACGGAATGTACTAGAACTGTATCGGGATGAGATTGAGTTGGATGTACTTATTTCAGGCTTTTGGCACTCTGAAAGTCATGTTTTTACGATATGATAAACCGCCATATGGTATGTATGAGAGTATTTGTGACTATATAAATGCAGAATTTCCGAATGCATGCCAGAATGTATATATAAATAAATATATACCAGAAAAGTATCGTATACTACTGCCTTTGTTGAATGCAAAAGTTTCAGAAGATGAACTGAATAAAATCGCCGATAGCTTTAAAACAAATTATTAATCAATAGTATATATAAATATTTATAAAAAGTTGTCGATATATTATAATATAGAAGATTCATGAAGAATCGTTAAGGTGCATGGAGGCATAAGTTTATATCGGATGAATTATTATGCCACTCGGACTATGTACGTTCGGGTGGCTTTTTATTTATGAAGGTATTCCAAGCACTGGTAGAAAATATCAGGGAGGAAATATTTCGTGTTAAATGGAAAGTCGATTTTGGTAACAGGGGGAACAGGTTCATTTGGACATCAGTTTGTTAGCTATGTGTTGGAGCATTATGAGCCTAAGAAAATAATAATATATTCAAGAGACGAGTATAAGCAGTTTGTAATGCAAAATGAATATAAGAATCATCCACAGGCTGACAAACTTCGTTTTTTTATTGGAGATGTAAGGGATAAAGAAAGACTTTACAGAGCTTTCGATGGTGTGGATTATGTGGTTCATGCAGCTGCTTTAAAGCAGGTTCCATCCTGCGAGTACAATCCGATGGAAGCTGTTAAGACAAATATAAATGGTGCAATGAATATAGTTGACGCAGCGTTGGATTGTGGTGTGAAGCGGGTTGTGGCACTCTCGACAGATAAGGCAGTTAATCCGATTAATCTTTATGGAGGCACTAAGCTTGTTTCAGATAAGCTATTTATTGCGGCAAATGCCTATGCAGGAGAAAAGAATGTTAATTTTTCAATAGTAAGATATGGTAATGTGGCAGGAAGCAGAGGCTCGGTAATTCCATTTTTTAGAAATATAGTTGCTAATGGTGGTACTTCTCTTCCAATAACAGATTATAGAATGACAAGATTCTGGATAAGCCTTGAACAGGGAGTAGAGCTTGTGATTAAGGCATTGTCAGAGGCAAAAGGTGGAGAGACTTTTATTTCAAAGATTCCTTCATTTAAGATAACAGATTTGGCACAGGCTATACTGCCGGGATGTGAGATGCCGGAGGTAGGTATACGTGAAGGCGAAAAACTTCATGAAATAATGGTTACAAGAGAGGATTCATTACTTACATATGAATATGACAAACACTTTATAGTTTACCCTCATTTTGACTGGTGGGATACAAACAAGATTCATGTGGGAGGTAAAAAGGTGGAGCAGGGATTTGAGTATAGTTCAGGAACTAACACAGAATGGTTGACAGTAGAACAAATTAAAGAACGCTTAAAAACCGTCGAAGAACACTAGATATAAACTGATAGGATGTATGATATATGAATAAAAAGATTAAGGTAGGTAGTCACTTGATTACCGATGAATCACCAGCATATATTATAGCTGAGATGTCTGCTAATCATAATATGGATTTTGAACGGGCAAAAAATATTATAGCTGCTGCAGCAGAGGCAGGTGCGGATGCAATTAAAAATCCAGACATATACACCAGATACCATAACCATAGATTGTGATGATGATATCTTTAAAGCTCAAAGCAAAATATGGGAGGGGATGACATTATATAGGCTATATCAGACTGCTTATACACCTTGGGAATGGCAGGCGGAATTAAGAGATTATGCATTAGAATTGGGATTAGAGTTCTTTTCTTCACCATTTGATCATACAGCAGTTGATTTTTTTTTATTTTGGAAAAGCTTGATGTTCCTGCGTATAAAGTAGCATCTTTTGAAATTAATGACATTCCACTGATACGAAGAATAGCAGAGACTGGTAAACCTATCATAATATCTACAGGAATAGCATATTTGGAAGATATTGATCTGGCTTTGAGAACTTGTAAGAAGGTAGGAAATGATAATGTCATACTATTAAAGTGTGTATCAGCGTATCCAGCACCATATGATGAGATGAATCTTCGGACAATTCCTAATATGGCGCAGACTTTTGAATGTATTACCGGATTATCGGATCATTCATTAGGAACGGAAACTGCTATTGCAAGTGTAGCTTTGGGCGGTAAGGTGATAGAGAAACACTTAACACTTAAAAGAAGTGATGGTGGTCCGGATGCAGCTTTTTCTATGGAGCCAGAAGAATTTAAGCACATGGTAGACCAGATTAGAAATGTGGAAAAAGCATTAGGCAGAGCCACATATGAGTTAAATGAAAAGCAGATTGAAAATAGGGATGGAGCCAGATCACTGTTTGTAGTAAAAGATGTAAGAAAAGGTGAGAGATTTACGGTTGAAAATGTCAGATCCATACGACCAAACGCAGGAATGCATACAAAATATTATGACAAAGTTCTGGGACAGACAGCAAATCGCGATCTGATAAAGGGAACACCAATGGATTGGAAATATATAGAATTCGAGGATAAATGATATGGATAATGCTATTGCTATAATAACTGCGCGTGGTGGGAGTAGACGTATTCCTAAGAAAAATATCAAGATGTTTTGTGGAAAACCTATTATTGCGTATTCCATAGAAGCAGCATTTAGAAGCGGAATTTTTTCAGAAGTAATGGTATCAACGGATAGCGAAGAAATTGCAGAAATTGCACGGGAATATGGAGCAAGTGTGCCATTTATGAGAAGCGCACAGACAGCAGATGATTATGCTACAACAGCAGATGTTTTATTGGAAGTATTAGATCAGTATAATAATATAGGTAAAAAATTTACTTATATGTGTTGTATATATCCTACAGCTCCTTTTGTTACAGGTGATAAACTAAAAGAAGCTTTAAATTTGCTCAAGGAGAATGGTTCTATAGAGGCTATGCCTATGGTTGCATTTTCGTACCCGCCACAGAGAGCTTTTATTATTAAGGAGGGTTATGCAGAATATAAGGAAAAGAAATATATAAAAACACGTTCGCAGGATTTGGAAAAAATATATCATGATGCAGGTCAATTTTATTTTTATGATATTGCAAAATATTTAAAAATAAAAGGAAAAATTGAAGATAATATAAGTCCGATTATTGTATCAGAAATGGAAGTTCAAGATATTGATAATGAAGATGATTGGAAACTTGCAGAATTAAAATATAAATTGTTAAAGGAAAAAATAAAATGATAAAAGGTATTGTTATAGGTGCAAGCAAAGATGCGATTCATACGATAGAAAAAGCCAAAGAACATGGAATATATGTTATAGCACTTGATGGTAACCCTAATGCAGAAGGATTTGAGGTAGCTGATGAGAAAGTAGTTGTTGATATTTCTGATTTGGAAAAAGTAAGGAAGGAAGTAGATAGGATAAATCCTGATTTTACAATACCAATACCAATTGGAAGATATTTGTCAACAATGGGATATGTTAATGATAAATTTCATTTAAAAGGGGCTTGTTATCAGGCAACAAAAGTAAGTACAGATAAGTATCTATTCCATCAAATATTATATGATGCAAAGCTTCGTAATATACAATTATATTTAGTTAATCAAAACACAGATATAGAAAATATAAATATAGATTATCCAGCAATTATGAAACCCAGATTTGGCTCAGGAAGCAGAGATGTATTTTTTATAAATTCTGATGAGGATTTGATGAAATATATCAAAAAGGTAAAATCACTTAATGAAGATTTCGTGCTTGAACAAGCTGCGATAGGAGATGAATATAGCATAGATGGTGCTGTAATAGACGGAGAATTACAAATAACTTTATTAAGAAAGAAAATAATTACTCCATTACCAATAAGACAGCCGATATCAAGTTTCGCTGAAATGGATGATGAAATGTACTCTAGGGTAAAGAAATTCATGCAGAAAGTAGTAGATGTACTTGATTATAGTGATTGTTTGGTTAATGCTGATTTAATAATAAATGATAGTGAAATCTTTGTTATAGAGGCTGCACCAAGACCATCGGGACATAATTTACATAATATTTTTGTGCCATTAGCAACAGATATTGATATCGCAGAGGAATATATAAAATTCTTACTGGGAGAGCGATACAATTTTATTGCTAAAGCAATAAAAAATATACAGATAAGATTTTTTGATTTTGATGATGTACATGTAAAATGTGTGCCTAATGCAGATGACCTTAAACATGTATTGGGCGAAAATTTGGTAATGTGGAACTGTAATATAAGTAATGGAGATTATTTGGGAAAAGTGGTAAATGGTCATTCTATTATGGGCAGAGGTTTTTTTGTTGTTAAAGGAAGTACAGAAGAAGAGTTGATCCAGAAGAGCGATTGGGTGCTTTCTCAATTTGATATAGAGTGAAAGGGTGCAAGGGTATAATGGAAGTAAGTTTAGGAACAGAACAAAGAGTGAATTTTTTAAAGAAATTTGATCCTGAGATAGCTGGTTTACTTGAAAGAGAATCTATCAAACAAAGAAAAACTATTGGGTTGATAGCATCAGAAAATGTAGCGTCACCATTATCAATGTGTTTAGAAGGTAGTATTTTCACAAATAAGAATACAGAAGGATATCCGGGAAAAAGATATGTAGGTGGAACTGAGAATGAAGATAAAGTTGAACTTATTGCAATAGAAAGGTTGAAGAAACTGTTTGGATGCGAACATGCTAATGTCCAAAGTGGTAATGCAACAATAGCAAATTCTGCTGTATTCATGGGGCTGCTTAAACCTGGGGATACAGTATTATCAATGTCTCTAAATGATGGAGGGCATTTGAGCCATGGCGCAAAGTTTCATTTCAGTGGTAAATTTTATAACATTGTTCAATATGGCGTTAAACCTGAAAATGAATATATAGATATGGATGAAGTTAGAGATTTGGCAATAAAATATCATCCAAAGATGATAGTGTGCGGTGCATCGGCATATCCAAGATTAATTGATTATGCGGGATTTAGGAGAATTGCTGATGAAATTGGAGCTTATTTATGGGTTGATGCGGCACATGTAATCGGCTTAATTGCAGGTGAAGCAATACCATCTCCTGTTCCATATGCTGATGTAGTAACATTCTCAACACAGAAAACTTTAAGAGGACCAAGAGGCTGTGGCGTTATATTATGCAAGAACGTAATTAAAGATAAGATAGACCGAGGAGTATTTCCTGGGATGCAAGGTGGTCCAAAAGCTGATATGATTGCAGCTAGAGCTGTATTATTTAAAGAATGCATGACGGAGAAATATAGAGAATATCAGAAACAAGTTGTGAAAAATGCTAAGTCTTTAGCAAAAGGCTGTATGGATGAAGGACTTCAATTAGTTACCGGAGGAACAGATAATCATTTAGCTTTAGTAAAGGTTACGGATTTTGTTGAATCTGGAAGAGAAGCAGAACTGTTGTTGGAGTCTGTTGGTATTGTTACTAATAAAAATTTAATTCCATTTGATACGTTGAATTCAAATTTAACAAGTGGAATAAGGATTGGAAGTCCATTAATGACAACAAGGGGGGCGAAGGAAGCGGAAATGGAATATATAGGACATCTTATTGGTAATACATTAAAAAGTAAGGATGATAAAGACAAACTTAATCATATAGCAGAGCAAGTAAAAAAGATAGTAAATAGATATCCTATGTTTTCAGATGAATGGGTAGTGATGAAATAGAGAATGGCTAATTATCAAGAAAATAATAAAAAGTTTTGGGATGAACATTTTTCAAAGGTTTCATTGGATTATCCAAATGAAGAAGTTATTCGTTTTTTAGCAAGATGTAAAAAGTTATATACAAATGGGGGGCGTGTGTTTGATGATTTTAGAACACAAAGAGATAGTTTATATTTGAAACAAAAAAATAAAAATCCGGATGGTTTTATTGTTGATTCAGAAGATTCGTCTATTGTTGGAAATTATATAAATATTTTACCGATTAAAGAATTGAAAAAATGTTTTTAAATAGTGGTTTTTTGTTAGAGAATCTTGAACAGTATGAGTTTACAGAGCATAATCAATCACGTCAAAATTCTTGGTCGCATGTTACATTATTGAAGGAATAATAAAAAAGTTCTTGGGATACTGGAGAAAAATATGTTTGATTTAGATATGGAATTTAGTAAGATTATACACAAATATTTGACCGTTGAATATAAGGAGAACAAACGAGACTTAATATATGGTAAGGTGTATAAAATATTGCAGAAGCAAATGTTTTAAAAAAAATATTGCAATGTGGGGAGTTGGAGATTTAAATAATCCTGAAGAAACATATGTTTCAAAATTTTTAAATGTTTTTGCAGATTCACTACAAAATACAAAATGTTTGGTTGATATGAGACGAGAAATCGAAGGAAAAGAACTATTGGGACTGCCAATTGTTTTACCGGACAAGATGTTTAAATATAATGTTGATGTTATTTTAGTTACTTCCTATAGAAGTAGAAAGTATATTGTAAAAGAAATACAAGCGCAATACCCCAATATTCCATATTTAGATGTATATGAAGAATTGGAGAAGATGGGATTTAATGTGGATGCTGACATATTTGCAGAGGATGATAAATATATTGATTTGTATTATCAAAAAGAAAAATATTTGAATGCAATAAATATAAATGATCAAGAAGAAGAATTTCAAAAATTATTAATTATGTATGCAGATATTAAAGATGTATATTATATTTGTAAGTGTATTAATGAATGTGAAATAAATGATTATTCATTTATTTCTAAAATAAATAAATTAAGGGAAGAATTAATACAATTAATGGAGAAAGTGAGAGAAACTATAGTACATAGAAGTGACATTGTTGTATGGTTTCAAGATGCATTTAGGAATATTGATTGGTATGATTCAGAAAAGAAACAATTTAGGGTTTTAAAAAATATATCAAAAAAAAGTATTTGTATGGTTAATAGTTATTCTACTGCACCAGTAACATATGAAAGTTTATATTCAATTATAACAGGAAATTTGCCATTCGAAGGTAAAGTATATGACACAAAATTTAGATTCAATATAGAAGAATTTGCTTTTTTAAAAAAGGCTTTAGAAGAGAATTATTATATTAAATATTATATAGATGAGGCATTTGATTTTTTTTATCCTAATAAAAGATTAGAAACTTATTACAAAAAATATTTACCTGAAATTATTTGGGAAATATTACAGCAAATGTGTGTAGATGATAAAAATACATTGCATTTTGCATATGCATTGAAAGAATTACATGTGCCATTTTTATGTGGATGTTTTTCTCAAGAACCTACTAGAACACTTTTCTCTAGAATGGGATTAGAGGGAGAAAATGGTAATTGGCATGATATTAAAGTACAATTTGCAGATTGTTTAAAATATTTTGATGAAGAATTAGAAAATTTCTTTGCTATGTTGGGGGATGATACAATGATGATATTATTTAGTGACCATTCTCATGTTGTATATGATCAATATGAAAGTAAACCATTCTATTTATATTATAATAATTTGGAAAAAAGCGTGAAAAATGTTTTTATGATTTATAAAAAAACATGGGAGCATAAGGTATATGATAGTTTGGTAAGTATGATTGATTTTAATGATATAGCGATGAAAATTTTTTCGGAAAAAAGCTTGCAATTGCCAAATAGAGAAAGTATACAATATCAATATTATCCTATTCAAAACATATCTATTAGAGAAAATGCAAAATACTTTAATGGAGAGGATTATATAGATGGAATTGAGTGTTGTTATGATGGAAATGAAATAAAGGTAAAAACACCTAATAAGAAAGAGTGTATAGAAAAAGTGCCTTATTAATGCGTGAGGAGTTAGAAAGTATGGTAGAAGAGGGGGATTATGATCAATGGTATAAGAATGCATTAGTACAGTTAATATTTAAAACAGACTTTAAATTATATTTTAAAGATATTATGAACTATGATTGGACGGAAGTTGATTCTGTAAATGATTTATTGCATGCCAAGAATATACATATGAGAGAAAGTTCTTTTAAATAAAAATTTATATAGAACAAAGGTATTAATAGATTATCTGAAGAAGACAATTTTTATTACTCGATTGGTATATGATTTGCATAAATTAAATTTTTTAACTGATTGTATATGAATGAAGAATACTGTATAGTATTTGCGAGAGACATCTTCTTTCTCTTGAATGTTGCAAATGTTTGTTTTGTTACTTTCATTATACAACACATGGAATTGAGGTACCTTTTTTATGTTAAATCATGAAATTACTCGTTTATATTATACAGGTAAGTGTTTTTTAAGAGTGGGATGGTAATGATTGGAATTCGGACAGATGCTAACAAAAAAATAGGAATGGGACATATTATGAGATGCCTATCTATTGCTAGTCGGCTAAAAGAGTTGGGAGAAGATGCTATATTTTTCACATCGGGAGATTACGCAGCAGATTTTATCAGAAGTAAAGGCTTCGAATGCTTTATTCTGCCTTATGAGTATAAAAATAAGAATGAAGAGATTTATAAGTTTATTGATATACTAAAAGACAAAAAGATTAGCAAAGTTTTATTAGACTCTTATGAAGTAACACTAAAATATATGACTGAATTAAACAGGGCAGTTAAGATTGCATATATTGATGATTTAAATTTGTTTAGGTATCCGGTAGATTTGATTATTAATTATACATACAATACGGACATGTCATTGTATAATGAATGGCATTATAATCCTATTGATACAAAATTTTTGTTGGGAAGTAAATATATTCCACTAAGACCTGAATTTTCAAAATCTATTATAATGTGTAATCCAAAAGTGAAAAGAATATTTATAACAACAGGTGGATCTGATGAGTATAATATGCTGTTAGAAATACTGCAAGAACTGTGTAAATCGAAGTGGTCAAAGATAGAAAAGCTAGTTATAGCAGGTAAATTTTATGGAAACATGAAAGAACTAAGATTTTTAGAGTTACATCAGGAGTCTGTAAAAATATATCATGATATATCAGATATTGCTAGAGTTATGAAAAAATGCGATGTTGCTATTTCAGCAGGAGGAACAACTATTGCAGAATTATGTGCTTGTGGTATTCCTACCATTGGATTTGCAGTTGCACAGAATCAAATATATGGTCTTGAAGCTTATTCTAAAGATGGAATTGTAAAGTATGCCGGGGATGTAAGAGAAGATAGGAAGCATGTTATAGATAATATAGTAATCAATTTGGAAGAATTTGTGGTTGATTATAATCAAAGAAAACAGCAATGCAAATTGGCTAATGATTTAATAGATGGTGATGGAGCTATGCGGATTGCGAAAGAGATTATATTGTTATAAGGGAAATAACGAAGAATATATAATAGGAGATGAATACTGTGATACCATACGGAAAACAAACAATAGATCAAGATGACATTCAGGCAGTTGTAGATGTCCTCAAATCAGATTTCCTTACAACAGGACCCAAGATTGCAGAATTTGAGCAGACTGTGGCAGATTATGTTGGAGCTAAATATGCAGTTGCCATTTCAAACGGAACAGCGGCACTTCATGTGGCGTGTTTTGCAGCAGGGATTAAGCCGGGGGATGAAGTAATTACGACCCCGTTAACGTTTGCAGCTTCAGCAAACAGTGTTTTATATTGTGGTGAACACCAGTATTTGCTGATGTCGACCACAAAACCTATAACATAGGCCCAGAGGACATCCGCAGAAAAATTACTGATAAGACAAGGGCAATCATTGCCGTTCACCTTGCAGGACAGCCTTGTGATATGGATGAAATTCATAAAATTGCAAAAGAATATGATTTGATTGTCATTGAGGATGGCGCTCATGCGCTTGGTTCTGTATATAAGGGGAAAAAGGTAGGAACAATGTCGGATATGACAACGTTCAGCTTCCACCCGGTAAAACCGATTACAACAGGGGATGATGGAATGATTGTCACAGATAATGAAGAATTTTACAAAAAAATGATGTTGTTCCGGAGCCACGGAATTACAAGAGACGAAAATCTGATGACACGAAATGATGGCTCATGGTTCTATCAGCAGTTAGATTTGGGATATAAAGATGTTCATTGTAGGAACGCGGAGAGGATTTACTCACATATTATCAGTTTACCATTATATCCGACACTGACAATGGAAGAACAGGATTATGTGATACAACAGGTTTGCGAATGTACAAAGAATGAGTAATAAATTTTATTTTTATGGCATTGCAAATGAAGGGATATTGGAATAATGAATTTATTTTTAATTGCTATATGTACAAAAAATAAGTGACGGTATTTCTTTGGAGAAACGTTTATAGTGAAGGAGAAAAAATGGTTGTAACAGATTTTATCAGTCAGATAAAAAAACTGAAAATAAATACTTTGATTGGAGTGCCGGATTCGGCATTGAAACCTTTCTGTGATTACATCAATGGAATGGGAAAAGAGGAGTTTACGCATTATGTACCGGCGAATGAAGGAGCGGCAGTTGGTATTGCGATAGGCGAATATCTTGCAACTGGTGTCCCGGCTTGTGTATATATGCAGAACAGTGGGCTTGGAAATGTTGTCAATCCAATTACCTCTTTGGCAAATGAGGAAGTCTATGGGATTCCGATGTTGTTATTGATCGGATACCGTGGTGAACCAGGAACGAAAGATGAACCGCAGCATAAATATATGGGTAAAATTACAGAAACTCTTTTAGATGTGCTTGGAATAGAACACATTGTGCTTGGAAAAGAGCTGACAGTGCAGGAAGTAGAAGCTGCTTTTGACAAAGCGGCACAAAAGTTAAAAGAAGGACAACAGTTTGCGTTTGTATTGAAAAGAGATTTTCTTGAGAATAAAGAGAAAAGTGTTTATGCGAATGATAATTCCATAATTCGGGAAGCTGCAATCGCAGAAATTATAAAATCACTTGATGCGAGCGATGTGGTAGTATCCACAACAGGAAAGATATCGAGGGAAGTATACGAGCAGAGCGATAAAATAAAAGGAAGTCATGCACAGGATTTCCTGACGGTCGGCGGAATGGGACATGCTTCCATGATTGCGTTTGGAATTGCCAAAGAGGCAAAAGAAAAACGTGTTTATTGTCTCGATGGGGATGGTGCAGAACTGATGCATATGGGAAGTCTGGCATTTATTGCAAAGCAGAACCCGAACAATCTGGTTCATATTTGCCTGAATAATGAGGCGCATGAATCAGTTGGAGGAATGCCGACAGGATGTGTGGGATTAAGTTATGCAAAAGTCGCAGAAACGGTTGGTTATGAGGCTGTTTACTGTGTTGACACGATGGAAGAACTAAAGCAGGTTTTAAATGATATAAAGGGAAAAAGAAAACTGACATTTATTGAAATAAAAGTCGCAATGGAGTCAAGAGCAGATTTGGGCAGACCAAAGGAAACAGCGAAAGAGAACAAAAACAATTTTATGAAATATCATCAAAAATATGATGCATATATTTAAATGTCAAGGGGTTATTAATATTAGGAGGAAGATGTGAAAGTAGCAATATTATCGGATGTCCATGGAAATTTGAGGGCATTAGAGAATGTTTTAAATTCCAATATTTTTAAGACTGTAGATAAAATAATTTTGCTTGGAGATTTAGTTGATTATGGTCCCCATTCTAACGAAGTTGTTGAGTTATTGAGTGAGTATGAGCCAAAGATTATATGTAATATAATTGGAAATCATGAGGAGGCAATCTTAAAACAGGATTATTCAAGATTTTCTTCAGAAAGAGGAAGAAAATCGGCACAATTTACGAGAAAAAATTTAAACAATAATACATGGCAGTATATTAATGAGAAAATGAATCATGAAGGAAAACAGGAATTTGAGATACATAAGAAAAAATGTTTGGCTGTTCATGGAGATATAACAGATTTTTTTTGGAATGCAATTCATCCGAATGGTAATTTAAATGGGTATGGTCATTACGATTATGTGTTTTCAGGTCACTCACATTTGCCACATTTTTTTGAGCAGTATTATCCCGTTGATAATTTAAAGACTCGTAATAAAAAGAAGACGGTATTTATAAATCCTGGTTCTGTCGGTCAACCGAGGAATCTTTCGCCCCATGCACAATTTGTCACATGGAATACGGATACAGATGAAGTGATTATGGCAAAGATTCCATATGACGTAGAAGCAGAGCAGAGGGATTTTTCAGATGAAATAGATGTTTTTTATAAAGAAAGATTGAGGGTAGGAATCTGAGATGAATTTGTATGTGATAAGTGGAGTGACAGGAATGACTGGTAATGAATTGGCCAGACAGCTTGTTGAAAAGAAACATAAGGTGATTGGTTTTGATAATTTTTTTGCATCATCTGTTAAGACTATTGAGGATATAGTGGAAAATCCTTTGTTTGATTTTTATGAATATGATCTTAATAATATAGACGAGATGGAAAAGATAAAGAGGAAAGTAGTGTCTATAAAGAAAAACTATAATCAGACAATTTATGTAGAATTGTGCCCATTGTACATACAGAACACTTTTATTATGTAAATAGAACTTTCGAGACAAATGTTGTTGGGATGAGAGCATTTTTGAAGCAGGCTATAGATGTTAATGCGGGATGTATACATTAATTGTTCGACATCTGAAGTATATTCAATGCATTCTTGGTCTGAAGATGGTGTGAAAGAATCGGATTATATTACGATGAGATGCAGAACACAGTCAAAGGACAAGTTATGCAACGGAAAATTACTAAC
>SCPN01000633.1_pt1 | contig 92060 bp, 111 predicted proteins | sample 6106831 | NCBI WGS metagenome assembly SCPN01 (sample SAMN10720447, study PRJNA508395) | human gut metagenome | isolation source: Participant 1, 0 month
ATGTGCGACGCCATCGGAGCCAACCCGCTCACATCCCAAGGCCTCCGACAGGTGCAGCAGCGCTTCGGCTGCCTCTGGGATGGGGTGCTGTCCGGCGCTTTCGCCGCGAACCTCAGGTCCGACCTCGCGGCCGCTGGTGGGCATCGGGGCCGCCTGTCTGCGCTCGGTCGCGAACGTAGCGCAGTGCGATGGGTGAAGGAAGCGAGGGCGAAAGCCCCTTCTACGTTTCGCAACTCTTTGGGATTTGTGGCGGTACGCCTCCGACGTCCGTGCGTGGTGCAGCGCTTCGGCAACCTCAGGGATGGGGTGCAGTCCGGCGCTTTCGCCGCGAACCTCAGGAACGACCTCGCGAACCGCAGGTGGAACATCGGGGCCGCATATCCGGTCAATCCTGTCAACACGATCATTACGCCACAACTACCCTCCACGCCAGCCAGTGAGAGGGCCACGGCCCAGCCGAAAATCAAACCGAGCACCCGGCCGGTAGGCGAACCCATCCAGCACCGTCAACGCCATAGTCCAGATAGGAAACGCTCTGAAAACCCATCGCAAGCACACCCGCTGCGCCACGCCCATGTTCGTCCGCAGGGCGATCGATCACTACCTCCTCGGTAAGCAAACGGTCCCGCGACGTGACCCCGCTTCCTCGAAACCCACCCCCGACCTCGACCGGCTCGCCGAACGGATCGCCGACGAGATACGCGAAGGCCGATACCGCGACACCAGGATCACGTACTTCAACCGCGTCGAAACCGATCAGCGCAAACACCGCGTCATCGGCCGGATCGGTACGCCACCAAATCTACGACCATGTGGCCGTCATGCCTCCAGCCGTTGTTCGACGCGAAGGTGGGCCGATGGCAGACCGCCAGCATCCCCAATCGCGGCACCATCGACGCCCGCCGCGCGATCAAACGATGGACACGCGAACGATCCAGCAAATGGTTCGTGAAGCTCGACGTGCGCAAATACTATCCCAGCATCGACCGCCCCACATTGAAGGCGATGCTCACGCGCGACGTCGGCGACCCGATCCTGCTGCGCCTCGTGTTCCACCTCATCGACCGGTACCAAGGCGACAACGGCCTCAACATCGGCAGCTACCTGAGCCAATGGCTCGCCAACTACCTACCTCAGCCCCGCCTACCACTGGATCGAATCGCCGGCCATGACCATCAACGCACCAGCCGGCGCACCGGCGAGATCACCCGCCGCCGGCTCATCACGCACCAACTGTGGTACATGGACGACCTGCTGCTCATCGGCACCTCCAAACGAGATTTGAAGATCGCCGCCCGCCGCATCGTCCGCTACCTGAAGGACGCGCTCAAACTCGACGTGCACGAGGAATGGAACTGCAAACGCCTCGACCTCGAACCCATCGACATGGTCGGCTACACGTTCCGACCCCACGGCCGCGTCAACACCCGCAGCGGCGTGTTCCTCCGCGCCCGCCGCACCTTCAACCGCGCCAGACGCCGGCCCATGACCGAACAGCTCGCGCGACGCTGCTGCTCCTACTACGGATACCTGCGCAACAGCGACAGCATCCGATATCGGCGACGCCACCGCATCGACCACACCATGTGCCGCGCAACCCGGTATTTATCCACCCAACACAGGAAAGGAAAACCCATGCTCCAGACCGTATCCAGCCTCGAACCCCTCGAAGAGGTCAGCTACTACCGCGCGGCGACGGCCTCGCGGACATCCGCATCCGCCGCAACATCACCACCGTCATGCACGGGACGGCGAAACCGCATGGACGGAATACACCGCCGACGAAGCCTACACGATCCGCGACCTGACCGAACAGGAAGCCATCGAACAGGACAGCATCTGGCTCGACTGCGTGCAGGCATCCAAATCGACAGTCAGCGCCTCGCCGGTTGGAGGCGTCCAGCCTCGATCAGGACGAGGCATTGGCCGAAATCACCAGCTGCTGGGGTGAAGCATGAGCAAAACCATGATCCGCGTCTACGCCTGTCTCGTCATCGCCGGCCGCAAGACCATCGACGACGTGCCGAAGCGGGCCGCGAAGCCGTACGGGCATACATCGCCGGCCCTGACGAGGGGATCGAGAGAACCCCATAGCCCAGCAGCTCACCGTCTGGGCCGCCACCGGCATCATCACCGCCTTGGGCGGATACATGCTCGGCTGGTGGCGCGGCTACCGACGCAAATCCGACGCCATGCAGACCGGCGCGCGTGCTCCTGCTGTGCAAGCTCGAACAGATGCAGCGCGAAATGGTCGCCAACGACGGCATCGCCGACAACACCGCCAAACGGACCGCGCAGCTCGTCTACGACAGCTACCACAGCCTCGGCGGCAACGGGCACGGCACCCAAGTCAACCAGGACATACAGGACGCGCCGATAGCCCCCAAGAAGGTTTAGCCCTCGCCGGACATCCCGGCGGGCTGGGTTTCATATGCCCGCCCACCACGTAGGAAGGATAAGAATTTGGGGCGTTCAAGAACAAAAGCAAGCCGATCACGGCAATCATCGCGGCAATCATCGCCATGCTGCTCGCGACCGTGCCGGCGATCGCCATGGCCGACATGGTCGGCATCGACGTGTCCGGCTGGCAGGCCGCGAACGTCACCTGCACCGCCAGCTACGACTTCGCCGTCGTCAAAGTCAGTCAGGGTGTCGGCTTCGAGAACGGTAGCTGGCGCACTCAGGCCAAGTGCGTGACCGACCGGGGCAAGAGCCTCGGCCTGTACCATTACGCCGGCGGCAACGACGCCAGCAGCGAGGCCGACTTCTTCGTCGGCCGGGCGAGGGACTACATCGGCAGGGCCGTGCTCGTGCTCGACTGGGAAAGTTATCAGAACGCCCAGTGGGGCAATTCCGACTGGGTGCGCCGGTTCGTGCAGCGCGTGCACACGCTCACCGGCGTATGGCCCATGGTGTACGTGCAGGCCAGCGCGCTGGGCCAGATACCCGGCGACGTGCGCGCCAACTGCGGCCTGTGGGTTGCCCAGTACGCCAGCAACGCGCCGACCGGCTACCAGAGCCGACCGTGGAACTACGCGATCTACGGCGAGGCCATGCGCCAGTACACCTCCAACGGCTGGATCAGCGGCTACAACGGGCCGCTCGACCTCAACTACTTCCGAGGCGACGCAAGCCAGTGGCAGGCCTACGCCAACCCCGCCGGCGCAGCCAAGCCCGCAACCCCGCCGCAGGTCGAGACGCCGCCGACCCAGACCATCGACCTACAGGCACTCGCCACCGCCACGATCCGTGGCGACTACGGCAACGGCCAGCAGCGCCGCGACGCGCTCGGCGCTAACTACGACAAGGTCATGGCGATCGTCAACCAGCGCCTCAACGCCGGCGCTACCACGCAGACGCAGCAGACCACCTCCAACGCGACCCGTGTGACCGTCCGCGCGGGCGACACCATGAGCGCGATCGCCTCGCGCACAGGCCTGTGGCCGCTGTCCAGGTGGAGCGTGCCAAGCGGCAACCTTAACCTGATCTACCCCGGTCAGGTCGTCACCTACAACGGCGGCGGCAGCACCGCCACCGCCGGCAACGCCCCACCGGCGACCCGCACCGTGACCGTCCGCAGCGGTGACACCCTCAGCGGCATCGCGGCACGGCTCGGCATCAGCTACACGCAGCTCTCCGGCTACCGTTCCGGTAATCCGAACGTGATCTACCCCGGCGAGGTGCTGCGCTACTAGCGCCAGCTCGGGAAGCTAGTGGGAACCCGAACCCCACCTAGGAACCTCGAACCCCAGCCGTGGCGAGGTTCCTAGGTTCCGTCTAAGAGAATCGAGAATGATATGACCGACGAGAACATCGAAGCCCGGACCGGCACCACGGAAGTGAAGCCGACGGCCGGTATGCCTGATTGGCTGCTGCCCGACCGCGTGTATGACGTGCTCAAGGGTGGCGCTGATCGTGCTGCCCGCCATGGCCACGCTCGTGCAGGCGCTCGGCCCCGTATGGGCTGGACGTGGGCCGATCCGGCCGCGACCACCATCAGCGCCATTGCGCTGACCATCGGCGTCGTCATCGGCGCAAGCGCCCTCAAGGCCAAGGCATCCAAGACCGAATAACCAAGAAGCCCCCGAACCCACCGCAAACGCATGCGGCATGGTTCGGGGGCTTTTCGTCGTATATGGGGTCAGGCGTGGACGACTTCGCGGCGACGCATGGTGCGCAGGCGGTCGGCGATCCATGTGTTGACGACGGCGTTGCGGCTGATCGCCAAGTCGCTGCAGGTCGAAATCGACTTCATGAAGACCTCCACGCATGAGGCCACGCACGTTTCCGCCGATCATCTCGTCAAGTTCTACGAAAACCTCGATGCGTTCAAAGACAACTATTACGACGGTTTTGTGGTCACCGCGCCTGTAGAGCATATGCCGTTCGAAGATGTGGACTACTGGGACGAGTTCAAGACGATTCTCGACTGGGCCTCCACCCATGTGTTCTCCACCATATACCTGTGCTGGGGTGCGATGGGCGCACTGTACTACCGCTACGGCATCCACAAGGTGGATTACCCCGAGAAGATTTTCGGCGTATTCCCGCAGTACCTGCAGGACGAATACTGCTTCCTGACCAATGGCTTCGACGAGATTGATCTGCAGCCGCACTCCCGCCTCGCCGGCGTGAACGAAAACGAGGTACGTGCCAACCATGACCTTCAGATCTTGACTTGGGGGCCGCAGTCCGGCCCGGGCCTGATCGCCACGCGTGACTTCTCCGAAGTGTTCGCGCTCGGCCATTGGGAGTACGGCAAGTACACGCTCGCCGAGGAATACGAGCGCGATATGGCCAAGGGCATGACCAACGTGCCCTTCCCGAAGAACTACTTCCCGCATGACGATCCGAAGCTGGAACCGTTGTTCGCCTGGCGCGCCCACGCCAATCTGCTGTGGCGCAACTGGCTCAACTGGGTGTACCAGACCACGCCGTATGACCTGACCGAGGTGCCGCAGCTCAGGGCTGAGAAGAAGCTCGGTACTGATCGTTCGATTCGGCATGAGCCGGGCGGGCCGCGCCAGGATGATTTCAAGCCGTTTGTGCATGACGGGTATGGGGTGATTCAGGGCTGAGCCTACGATCTCCCCTCAGTCGCCTACGACGACAGCTCCCCTCGACGGGGAGCTCCTTTGCTTCTCCTTCACGGCTCGGCCCATCAGAGGGAGCTACTGTTGGAGGTTGCGTTCGTAGCGTGGACGGTTGTTCGTCCACGATGTGGACGGCTTGATGAACGTAATGCCACACATCCGCGTAATGCGACCAATAGTGCACAACGTTCGCGAAACGCCCGGGAAAACCTTGCAGCAGTAGGGATTTTCAGGAGACTCGCCGGTATAATATTGACATTGTCTAGACGCAGGCAAATAATCACTCTTCAGTCATTCGGAGCCGAATGCCCAGCGCAGACTCCGTGTCCATGCCCGGCAGACTCCACACCGAGGAGACAAAAAAAAGACGAAAGTAACGAGCACGTCGACATTTCTCGCCCGGTGGGTTTAAACTGACACCTGACATTGAAGAAGCAGGAGGCGTGATATGGTCGGTTCGCTCAGCGCAGGATTGCTGTTGGCTGACGAGGCAGGCGCTCATCTGCCCTCGGTTGATGACTTCCTTCCCCCGGAGATTCTGTTCCAGGGAACTCCGTTTTGCCATCAACCGCATTATTTTGATTCGTATCGTGGCAACCATCGTGCTGTTGGTGGTGCTCGGCGTGACCGCAAAGCGCGCCAAGCTCATCCCCGGCCGTTGGCAGGGCGTAGTCGAGTACGGTCTCGACTTCGTGCGCGACAAGGTCGTGTATGACGTGATGGGTGAGGCCCGTGGCAAGCGCTACGTGCCGATGATCACCACCCTGTTCTTCACGATTTTCATTTTCAACCTGTGCGGCATCATTCCAGGTATGAACATGGCGGCCAACGCCACGGTGGTCATGCCGCTCGTGTTCTGTCTGGTTGGACTGATCCAGTACTGATCGCCGCCATCCGCTCGCAGGGCCCTCGGCGAGATCCAGGGCATTGAGGGGCGTCGTATCCTCGAAGCCCAGGCCCCGACGTGATGCACCGCCACCCGGTCGACGAGCCGCTGTCCACCGGCCTCAAGGCCATCGACGCGATGACCCCGATCGGCCGCGGCCAGCGCCAGCTCATCATCGGCGACCGCCAGACCGGTAAGACCGCCATCGCGATCGATACCATCATCAACCAGAAGGCCAACTGGGAATCCGGCGACCCGAAGAAGCAGGTTCGCTGCATCTACGTGGCCATCGGCCAGAAGGGCTCCACCATCGCCTCGGTGAAGCAGAGCCTGGAAGACGCCGGCGCCATGGAGTACACCACCATCGTGTCTCCCCGGCAGCCGATTCCGCTGGCTTCAAGTACATCGCCCCGTACACCGGCTCGGCCATCGGCCAGCACTGGATGTACAACGGCAAGCATGTGCTCATCGTCTTCGATGACTTGTCCAAGCAGGCAGAGGCCTATCGTTCGATTTCCCTGTGCTGCGCCGCCCGCCGGGGCGTGAAGCCTACCCGGGTGATGTGTTCTACCTGCACTCCCGCCTGCTCGAACGTTGCGCCAAGGTGTCCGAGGACGGCGTGCGTATCCGCCTGTGGCTGCGCAACCTTGCCGAGGGAACGGGGGCCGGCGGCGCGATCGTCCTACTGTCTCGTCATGAGGCGGCGGTCATGGCGAACGCGATCAACACCCGGAGCAACTGGATCGGCGAGAAAACCAGCGACATGCCGCGCATCGGCGTGAGCGTCACCGAGACCTCCACGATAATCCGGTTCATGGAATGCGGGGAGTGGACATCGCACTCCTCTGGCGGATGGCGAGCGTTTGGCGTCGTGTCTGCGCGACGTTCTCCGACTGCTGGAGGCGCGAAATGAGTAACGCCTATGAGCGTCGTGGCGCACAGCTCAACATGGAAAGCCTTTACATACGCCACGACGTCATCAGCGAGCGCAAACTGGCAAGGCTCAACCCCGACCGTCCAGTTTCTTTTCGAGCCGATCAAGCCGTAAGTCGATTTGGAACAACGCTTGGGCGATGTCCGCTAGACCCTCGGTCATCCGTGACTCATAGGCATTTCTAGCGCTTGCCTGAGCCTGCTTGAACTTCGTTTCCGCTGAGCTCGCCCAGCTTGCAGCTCCACCCATTTGAATACTCCTTCCCGCATGCAGCGGATTGTTTGTGTTGCAGCTTCAAGCCTACGCGGCACGGGGAAAGGACCTTATCTTCCGAAAGGAACCCTCATGATCTGGTTCGTCATCTCCATCATCCTGCTGCTCTTCAGCGCCGCCGTCACCGGCGTCGCGCTGTCCAACAACGTCAAGGGGGCCGGCATCGGCCTCATTCCGGGCCTCGTCGGATTGCTGCTGCTCATTCCCGCATGCCTGTATTCCGTGGACGTGGGCGAGGTCGCGGTCATCCGCAACATGGGCGGCAGTCTGGCCGGTCATTCCGAAGACGCGGGCTTCCATTGGAAGACGCCGTGGCAGAGCGTCATCAAATACGACACCCGTAACAACCTCATCAACTTCTACAAGGACACCGATTACAAGTACGACGGCGGCAGCGCGGTCGGCAAGCAGGTCACCGTCAACGACAGGAGCGGCGCTTCTGCGGACATCGACATCCAAGTCAACTACAGCCTTGATCCGAGCGCGGCCGAATACCTGTACTCGGAGTATGGCAAGCAGCAGACGTTCACGCAGAACTACATCAGCAACGATCTGCGTTCAGTGGCGCGCGAACAGTCCGGCCGGTTCGACACCCTGACGATGCTCACCAATCGCGGCGAGTACACGAAGGCGGTGCAGGATGTGCTGGCGGCGAAGTGGAGGAAGATCGGCCTGACCGTCGAGCAGGTCAGCGTGCAGGACGTGCGCTACGGCGAGGCCATCACCAAGAAGTACACGGAGGCGCAGGCCGCCGAGATCGACAAGCAGAAGGCGCTCAACGAGCAGCAGGTCGCCAAGACCGAGGCCGAGACGAAGAAGATCAAGGCGCAGGGCGAGGCCGACGCCAACGCCGTGCTCAACGAGAGCCTGACCGACAACGTGCTCAAGCAGCATTACATCGACGCATTGTCCAACGCGGATCAGCTCGTCGTCGTCCCCGACGGTGCGGACACGCTCGTCCAGACCAAGTAGGGGTGGCGGTCATGTTCAAGCGTTATCCGTACACCATCGGCCTGTTGACCGTCATATCGTTCGTCGTCTGCGGGATGGTTGTTCACCTAACGATGCCTGCATGCATCCGATCGGCAATGGCCTCGCCGCGTTCTGGGCGTTCGTGGAATGCCCCGTGGTGTTCGTCGCACTGTTCGAGGAGGCCGGCGAATGAACTTCGATGCACTCGTCTGGCAGCAGTGGGTGATCCTCGGATACGCGCTGCTCGAACACTTCATACTCATCGGCACGCTGCGCGAAACGAAGGCCAAGCCGGTAGCGGTTGTGTACCAGTTTCTCAGGCTCGTCATTCTCTGCGCGCTCGTGCTGACCATTTAAGGCTTGCCCGCCGCCATTGCGACCTTCCTTCCGATGCGGCGGGCGGCGACAAGGAACAAGTCGTTAACACCACCTCTCTCAATGATCGCGCCGCCGGTTCTCTCCACCGGCGGCGCGCCAAGGGCGGGCAGGTTCGCCCCCGGTCGAGATTCGCGTCAGGTGGGCGCGGGCAAAGACCGGGAAGCCGTTCGATTCGGCCGCCGTCCACTGGGGCCGCGTCAACGTCGGCCGCGATCCATCCCCATACGACAGGAAGTCAGTGGATTGCGGAAGCGATGGCGTGCGAGCCGGTGGTCTCCATTGCCGGCGTCGACCACGCCAGCGCGGCCCCGCACCAAACGAAGGAGTCCTATGAACACCCACCGCAGTCTCATGGTCTGGCCCATCACCGAACGGGGCCTGACCATGACGCCCGGCGAACTGATCGCCGAGGCGCTGGACGCGATCTGCGAATGCAATTCACGGCTCGACTACCCGCGCCTCATCCTCATGCCGTCGCCCGCCGCGTTCGTCATCGACCGAGGCGCGGCGACCATCGGCGTGGAATGCGAATGGGCATGGAAACGGGACATCAGGAAAGGAACATCATGACATCCAACGAGGAAATGGCCGAAAAACTCGCCGAGAAGTTCTACGGCCTCATCGAGGGCGACGTGTCCGTCTCCGGCGGTGAGCTGGCAAAACTGTTCGTCACGGCGCTCGACCAAGCCGGCCTCGCATTGAGCGAGAAAGCCAAGGCCTACATATCCTTCGAACCTGTGCTGCCCAATGGCAAGACGCTCGCCGACATGTTCGCCTCCAGCGACCGGAAGCCGCTCGGCACCGTCATCGACGACGAAGACGACGAGGAAGAGGACGACGGCCCGGATGACGCCGGCGAGCTTGACGAGCTGGAGCACATGCGCGACGTGGCCGACATGGCCTATGCGGCGCTCTCCGACCTCGCCCTGCACTGCCACAACCGTCGCGAAGACGTGGCATGGGGCATCGCGAGCAGCGCAGCCAAGGACGCGCACGTCCTCGCCACGTTCGTCGGCGACTGGATCGAGGACATGGAGGACGAGGACTAGTGGCCGGCGAAACCATCCTCACGATCGTCGGCAACCTGACCGCAGACCCCGAGCTGCGCACCACCGGCACCGGCACGCAGGTGTGCGGCTTCACCATCGCCTCCACGCCGCGCGTCTGGAACCGGCAGGCCAACCAGTACGAGGACGGCCAGTCATTGTTCATGCGCTGCTCCGCCTGGCGCGACCTCGCCGGGCATTGCGCCCAGTCGCTGTCCAAGGGCATGCGCGTCATCGCCACCGGCCGGCTCTCCCAACGCTCGTATCAGGCGCAGGACGGCACCAACCGCACCGTGGTCGAAATGACCGTGGACGAGATCGGCCCCAGCCTGCGCTACGCGACCGCGCAGGTCACGAAACAGGGCGGCCACGACGGCTGTCAGGGCGGCAGCACCTACGGCAACCCCGCGGGCAACCCGCCCGTTGGCCCACGGCCAGCCGCCGCGCCGTCTCAGCCGCCGGCGTCCGACCCGTGGGCCAACGGCGGCAGCGGCTACACAACGGACACGTCCACCACCGACACCGGCGACCCGGAATTCTAGAAAGGACACCCTCATGGCAAAGAAAAATGACTCTGGACTTGTCCAGGACGCGCTCATACCCGACGAAATGAGCCCGCTGAGCCTGCTGGACTTCAACAGCTCGTGCGCGAAGATCAAGCAGGCGGCCGTGGACTTCCGCCGCGCGGTCAACCACAAGATGCAGCTCGAAACCAAAGACGCCTACCTCGACAAGTTCCACCAGATCGACCCGTACACCGAGGCCGTGTACGACACGGACGCGCTCGCGCAGCACATCATCGACTGCGCCGAGGTCATCAACCGGCTGCTCACCTATCCGAAGGACGCACGCCGCGCGGTCCGTACGACAACCTCCACGACAGCCTCGCCACGTTCGAGGAAAGCGCGCCCGACTATCCCGATCCCGACGACGATGCTGACGACCGAGACAGAGAGAGGCCGTCGATCCGACCACCGGCGAGACAAGTAACCACATTGAGAGAGGCTTTATATGCAGCAGGCAAAAAAAGCCACCCGCAACGGGGTGGCTCAGGAAAAGATGTGGTCGATATCAGCGCTCCGACGTCTCATCGGTTGGCACGACGTCTATGGTTTCTGCGTCCACATACGCCATAAAGCCGTCCGGCACTCCGTCATTGTCGTTGACGCACACAAATTCATCGTCCTCACGATCTGCCGTCAGTTCGACGAACTTGCGCAGCTCACCGAACGTAAGCTGCTCGAAATCAATCGTCACACACATGCAGCGCTGGGTCTTCTTGTCGTTGCTCATAAGTCGATTATCGCATGTCGTGAAGGCGGCGCGCCATGTCTGTGAACTTCGACAGCACCTTCGGTTTCGATCCTGCGGTGCAGGACAGCAGCATGGCCGCGCGCGGACTGTACGCGACGATGGTGACGTGGTGCGACCACCAGATATACACGCGGCCGGACTCGTTCGACGGCACCTTCGACCTCAAGCGCGTCAGAAGCGTGGGCGGCACCGTCAGACTCGTGCGCGAACTCGTTGAAAACGGGCTCTTCGAGGAGGCCGGCGAAGGCGTGTACAGGGTCGTGACCCGTCGCGGCCTCGCCGTGTTCGGCAGCTTCAAGAACCAGAAGAAACCGCTTACGCCCGAAGAAGCCGCCGAACTGCACGAGAAGAAGGTCGTCGCCGGCCACGCCGGAGGCAAGGCGTCGGGCGAGTCCCGCAGGGCGAAAGCCGAAGCAGACGCGAAGCAGACTGCTTCAACTTCAACAAAGCAAACAGGAAGCACTACCGTACCTAACCAAACCAAAACCATGCCTTCTTCCTCCCCTGACCCCTCCGGGCCGGGATCGAAGCAAACCGCGTCGGTCGCCGAGGCCGAGGCCAGGGCGTTGGCCGACCCGTTCGCCACGGCGTGGAACGCCTACCCACGCCACACCGGCTCGCGACGGGAAGCCGAGAAAGCGTGGGCCGCAGCCGTGGCCGGGCACGACGGCACGTCCGCCGTGACGGAAGCGCAGCTCATCGGAGCCGTCATCGCCTACGCCAAAACCGTGGACGACCCCAGATACGCGCCCAACATGAGCCGATGGCTGCGCCAAGGCGCATACATGGACACCATGCCCAGCCAGCCGAAACCATACCGGCACGCACTGCCCGACGGCACCGTCATCGACGACCGGTGGATCACCGGCCACATCCGGGACCACGTGCCCGTAGGCACCTTCACCGACGCGATGAGAGCCGACTTCTGGGCCAGCGTCAAAACCGGCATCGACCCGGAACAAAAAGCCAAGGAAATCATCAACGAATGCCAACGAAAGGCCAGCCGATGAGCAGCAAGCCAACAGCCGAGACCCGCCGCACCGTACAGAGGCGAGACCGATACCGATGCGCCATGTGCGACCGGGAAACCGGCAGCCACTGGAGCGGCGACAGCATCCACCACAGGGAACCGCGAAGCCACCCCTTCGACCGGCTCCACCAACCCGAAAACCTGCTCCAACTCTGCGGCAGCGGCACCACAGGATGCCACGGATGGGTCCACGCCCACCCCAAGCGCGCCTACCAGCTCGGCTACCTCGTCCACACGGGCAAAGACCCCGCCACCATCCCCGTCTACTACCGCACCGGCGGCTGGCAGCAGCTCAACGCGGACGGCACCCGTACCCCGGCCGAACCACCCTCGGACCAGCCCGACTACATCCCCGACATCAAGGAAACCAAGAAAGGAACCCAAGAATGAACACCACCAAGACCACGACCGTAGGCGGCCAGACCATCCCACTCGACCCGCCGACACCACCACGCAAGCCGCACAAGCTGCTGTGGATCGACCTGGAAACCACCGCCGTCAGCCGCACGGAAGCGAAAATCCTCGAAATCGGCATGATCGTCACCAACCTCGACGGCACCGAAGAAGGCGACCGGTTCATCCTCCCCGTCCGCCCCGACCATGTGAGCCTCTACGACCTCGACCCCAAGGTGCTGCGCATGCACCTCGACAACGGGCTACTGGACACCGTCATGGAAACCGAACCCGAAGAATTCGGATACGCGAACGTCGCCCGCAACCTCGGCGAATTCCTCGACACCGAGGCATCCCAGTACGTGCTCCACCCGGCCGGCACCAACGTGGACTACGACATCGACGTGCTCACCAACCAACTCGGCCCCCATCTCCACCCCGACTGGCTCCGCCAGCTCACCAACCACAGAAAACTCGACCTCAGCACCTACCGGATCAGCGACCTCGCCCTCGACCACGACCCCTACCAAAACCACGCAGGCACCCACCGAGTCCGAGACTGCATCCGCCGAGACCGCAACGACTACGCCAACTACCTCGACATCATGCGAGCCGGCATCCAAGGAGCCCGATCATGAACCCCCGCAAACGAATACCCGCAACCCTCACGGCGATCCTCGCCATCCTCGCGCTCACGGCATGCGGAGAAACACCCAAAGGCGACGGCCAAGGCACCGTGAACAACCCCGACCCCGGATACGTCCGCTGGTACGAACTGCCCGACGGCAGCGCGGCCGTCCGATGCTTCTCCAACTCCGGCGGAGCGTCATGCGACTGGGAACACATCAAACTCAAGGACAAGCAATGAGCACCCACACCACAACCCCCGCCCCGCAGACCATCGAACTCATCCGCCGCCTCCTGGAAGCAGCCCACCGACCCGAACCGGCCAACGATCCGACCATCTGCGCGATCTGCGGCGCACCGCTCACCGACACCACGTCATCCATCTGCCCCGACTGCCAAGAACTCGAAAAGGACTGGTAAACATGCACACCACCACAAGGGCCGACGACCACACAGGAAAGAAACCACGATGAGCTTCCACCAATGGCTCGAAACCCAGCTCGCCGACATACGCCAGGCACAACTCGACGCCACGCTGCAAGGAAACAACCCGCTGATCCAAACGACCTCCATCAAAGAACGCTGCCTGACGGAAGTACTTGAAGCATACGAATCGATGGAGGGAACACGATGAGCATCATCACCAACGAGATCGAGGAACGCTACCCCTACCCAGACGACGGCGAGCGCCCGACCGGCATCACCCGTCTCGGCCAGTGCCTCGCGTCGCGCAAGGCGTACAGGGCCGGCGTATGCCGCAAGAACACCGATAGGGAGATTGACGCGGCGGCGCTCGCCGTCTATACGGGTACGTCGGGCATGGGCTTCGAGGAGGTGGAGTCGTTGTGGTCGGAGTTGAACCCTGACGTGAAAGAGCAGTATCGGCTTCTTGCGTGGTTGGCGATCACTGCCGCGCGGAAGGAGGCGTTGAAATGAGCGTCCGGCGACTTACCTACGCGCAAAAGAGCGCACTGCTCCAAATCGTCAAGCACGGCGATGCCTATCCTGCGGACGGCAACAGCCGGCGCACCTACCGGTCCCTCGAAGCACGCGGATACGCGGAAGACGCCGGATACGGCCGCTACGCCATCACAGCGGCCGGCCGTCGCGCGCTGCAAAAGGACTTGTCATGAAACACCTCGGCATCGTCTTCACCTGCGACGGCGGCCGATAGCCCATGAACTGGAGACATCAAGCCGCATGCCGCGACCACGACCCCGAACTCTGGTTCAGCGGCAAACCATACGAACAGGCGGCGGCGCTCGCCGTGTGCCGGCAATGCCCGGTCATCGACGAGTGCCGCGCCTTTGCCGACGATAACAACCGGATCAACGGCTACCCCGTGCAGGGCATCTGGGGCGGCAAGCAGTACGGTCGTACGAACCGGCCGATAAAGGAACGAGAATGAACAGCATCGACATCGACGTTAACGTCACCGCCCGGAAGATCGGGCCGGTCATCATCATGCGCGGCACCGCCACGCCCACCACGAGGGTGGCGCACCACGAATGCTTCGGCCGGTTCACCGTCGTCGCCCTCTCCTGCGACGGCGCGATCCGCAAGTGCATGCGCCGCGTCGCCATGATGTGCGCCAAGCACTCCGCATGCGAACGGCTCGACCGGCAGGAGGCGAGGGAATGAAAATCACCGAAGGCGTCAGGAGGATCATCGTGGAATGGCACCGTAAAGGCGTGCCGCCGGAAGAGACCGCGCAATCCCTGCGCGTCCCCGTCGGCGAGGTGAAGGCCATCATCCTGCAAGCCCACCCCGCGCCACCACAGCCCAAACGTCCCGAATTCATCGAACCACACCTGCCGGCGCTGGAAGAACCCGGCGACGTAGGGGATAATAGGAGGGAAAGTTAAGGAAAGTACGCAAACCGTTGAAACGACGCCATTCCCAACCCCATCAAAGCATCGGGGACGGCGTTCGGGCAAATAAAAAGCCCCCACCTTGCGGCAGAGGCGCATTGTCCAAAAGGCAAGTCTACCAGCAAGGGCGGGGGATAGGAATGAACCAACAGGCATGCGCGGCGTGCGGCCACCAGAGCGACGAAGACCGGAACCTGTGCGACGACTGCACCAAGGAATGGGCCCGCCGCCTCGCATGGCTCCTCAAAGCCGGCATGCCAGCCCTCCAACAAATCGCCTACAAACAAGCCACCACCCGCGAGCGCAGCCCCCGCCACGGCAACACGGCATACGCGGCCCCGCCGGTCAACGAAGCCGCCCAAGCCCTGTACTCCGCAGTGGAAACGCACCTGCAACTCACCGGCGGCATGCTCGGCGTCAAACCGATCGGCCACGACCGATACGACCGGCCCCGCACCCTCATGCAATGGGCCGACATCACCCGCCTGCTGCTGCACCACATGCCCGACCTCGCACGACTCTACACGGCCGACGACCTATACGCCGACCTGATCCGCCTATCGGAAAAGGTCGAAACCGCCACCACGCACGCCGGCGAGCGCCGTCTTGTCGGCGTATGCCCCGACTGCCTGAACACGAAGGGGGACGACGACGAGCCGATACGCACGCCGATCTACGCCGCCCGCTCCGCGCGGTATGCGGTGTGCCCCGAATGCGGCGCATGGCTCGACTTGAAGCGCGTGCGGTTGGAATACCTGCGCAGCGCGGGGCTCATGCACATCACCCGCACGCAGGCCGACGCCGCCCGATGGGTGCGGGAGAACACTGGCGTCGCCGTGAGCGGCAACGACTTGAAGAACTGGCGGACGCGCGGCAAAATGCCCGGCACGCGGCACATCGACGGCCCCTATTGGGCATGGAACATTCTGGAACTCTTGGCATGCGCCCAAGCCAAGGACGAACGAGATGCCGGCGACGCTTGAACCATGACCCGATTCCGTGTTACGCTGTCGCGTGTAATCGGAGTATCGGAAAAGCCTGTCCCATCGGGGATGGGCTTTTTTTCGTATCCGATCCCCTTGGATGGTTGGCCGAGCGGTCGAAGGCACCCGCTTGCTAGGCGGGCAGGCATGACAACCGACCTCATGCTTCGCGGGTCCGAATCCCGCACCATCCGCCAGCCGTCGCCGGCACCGTGCACGACCGGCGTATGCGGCACCCGAGAAACCACCACAGACAGACGCCTCGCCGCCGGTTCTTTCCTCTTCTTCCCGCCGGCGAGCGCAGTCTGTCGATCCGTGCAAGCGTTCGATTGGAGTCGTGTCATGGCGTTGTGTCCCAAGCGCATCGAAGTGGACGCCCGCAGGGGGCGTGTGCTCGTGGACGGCTTGATCTTCCCTTACCCATTGGCCGACCGGCAGCCCTACCCGGAGGTGGGGCGCGACGATCTGGGCATCGTGTGGGTGCCGTTGGTCGCCGACGAGATCGTGTTCAGGGCCGGCGTCGAGGTCAGCCAATGCACCGCGAAACCGAGGCTCAGGTGAGCAACCCGCGCAAACGCAACGGGCACAGGCGCAGGCTGGAGCAGCAGCGATGGCGGCACATGCAAGCCGACTGCTACATCTGCTATCGGCCCATCGACTACACGCTGCGTTCGCCCGACCCGTACAGCTTCGTGATCGACGAGACGATACCCTTGGCGCGAGGCGGCACCCTGACGCACGACAACAGCGGGCCGGCGCACCGATGGTGCAACGCCATCAAGGGCACGCACAGTCTGGCATGGGCACGCGAGCGCGTCGCCCACCTCATCACGCAAGGCAAAGCGCCGCAGCGCGCCGCCAGGGTCTCGGCCGGGCCGATCCGCTGCTCGGACTGGTTCGGGGGGGGAGTAGACCCTGCCAGCCATCTGACGCCAGTTACGTATTGCTAGGGCCGTTTTCCCCGGACTTTTTCCACACTTGGCAAGGAGCCGTCATGGTCGCCAGAACGTCGAAAACCACCAGGTCGAAGAGCGCGTCGAAGTCCCATAGGGTCAGCAATGCCGCCGCTTCCGGGGATCGTCGCCGCCTCCTGGTGGCGATGCGCAACCTGATCGCCGAAAAGCTCGACGAAGGGTCGATAAGCTCACGCGACCTCGCCAGCCTGACGAAACGTTTGGCGGACATGAGCGCCGAGATCGAGGCGATCGACAAGGCGTCGAACGGGCACGACCCGGCCATGCAGGCCCTGGACACGGAGGACATACGATTGGATGAGCACGAGGATTGACGGGGCGGCCTGCCAGATCATCCCCGACGATTTGTACACCAGCGGCGAACCCAGCCTCAACAGGCTCGCCAACGCGGCGGGCGACCGGTTCGACGTCTGGCAGCGGCAGATCAACCGGATCATCCTCGCGAAAAGCGCCGACGGCTTCTGGAGCGCCCGCAACACGGTGCTGTCGATCCCGCGCCAGACCGGCAAGACCTACGACATCGGCTGGGTCGCGATCCACCGCGCCGCCCGAACCCCCGGCATGCGCATCGTGTGGACGGCGCAGCACTTCAGCGTCATCAAGGACACGTTCGAAAGCCTGTGCGCGATCGTGCTCAGGCCGGAGATGAGCGGCCTCGTGGACCCCGACCACGGCATCAGCCTCGCCGCCGGCAAAGAGGAGATACGCTTCCGCAACGGCAGCCGTATCTTCTTCCGCGCCCGCGAACGCGGCGCATTGCGAGGCGTCAAGAAGATCGCCCTGCTCGTCATCGACGAGGCCCAGCACCTGTCCGACTCGGCGATGGCGTCGATGCTGCCGACCCAGAACCGCGCCTACAACCCCCAGACCATCTACATGGGCACCCCGCCCGGCCCAAGGGACAACGGCGAAGCGTTCACCCGCCTCAGGGACAAAACGCGCGCGGGCCGCACCCACAGCACCCTCTACGTCGAATTCGCCGCCGACCGCGACGCCGACCCCCTCGACCGCGAACAATGGAGGAAAGCCAACCCCAGCTACCCGGCCCACACCAGCGACGAATCCATCGCCAACCTGTGGGAGAACCTCACCGGCGACGACTTCCGGCGCGAAGCCCTCGGCATCTGGGACGAACACGCCCTCAGCCGCGCCATCGACCGCCGCCAATGGGAGGAAGCCACCATCGACGCCCGCCGCCCAGGCGGCGTCATGAGCTTCGGCATCGACATGAACCCCACACGCACACGCCTGACCATCGGCGCATGCATGCGCTACGACGACGGCACCGCCCACATCGAACTCGCCGAATACAGGGACACCAACCACGACGGCACCATGTGGGCCGTCAACCTCATCGACAAGGTCTGGGAACAAACCGCCGCGCTCGTCATCGACGGGCAAAGCCCCGCCACCGCGCTCCTGCCCGACCTCGCCGAAGCCGGCGTCACCGTCACCGTCACCGCCGCCACCGACATGGGCCGCGCCTGCGGACGCCTCCAGGACATGCTCAGAGACGGCACCCTCACCCACCTGCCCGAAGACGGCCAACAACCACTCTGGCAAGCCGCCGCCAAAGCCACCACACGCCCCATCGGCAAAAACGGCCTCTTCGGATGGAACCGACCCGACGACGACACCGACATCAGCCCGCTCAACGCCGTCACCCTCGCCCTCCACGGGGCCATGACCACCAGAAGAGACCCCACCGCACAACAGGAAGCATGGTACTAATCATGAACACCGACGACGTCCCCATCCTGCGCGGACAAGCCGGCTGGCTCGCCATCGAAAGCGCCTACGCCAACACCATCGCCGGCGTGGACCCCGACGACCAGCCCACCATCAACGAACTCCTCAAACAATGGCGACGCCACTACACGCGCAACACCCTGCGCACCAGCTACTACCTCGCCCACTACCACTACAAAGGCGTCGCCTACAGCATCCCACCGGCCATGAAAGCCCTCGCCAAACCAATGATCGGCTGGCCCAACAAAGCCGTCCGCGCGCTCGCCGACCTTTCCGTGTTCGAAGGCATCGACGCGCCCGAAACCCTCCAGACGCAGGTGGACGACCTCGTCGCGGCGAACACGTTCGGCGTGAAAATCCAGCAGGCCATCGTGTCCGCATACACGCACGGATGCAGCTTCATGACCATCTCCGGCGACGACGACGACATACGGATCACGCCCCGCGCCGCCGACTGGAGCAGCGCCCTATGGGACTGGGGCAACGACAGGATCGGCGCGGCCATGACCATCCGCGACAAAGACAAAGACGGCTACATCACCCGCTTCGACGTATGGCTGCCCGGCAAGGTCTACCTGTGCCGCCGCAACGGCGGCACATGGCAGGCCGAACGCATCGAAACCGGCTTCGACCGCCCCACCGTCGTGCCGATCGTCAGCGACCAGCAGCTCTACCGCCCCCTCGGCTCCAGCCGCATCACCCGCCCGCTCATGGCCCTCACCGACCTCGGACTGCGCACCCTCGTGCGCATGGAAGCGACCGCAGAATTCTACGCGGCACCACGCATATGGTTCCTCGGAGCCAACAAAGGCCAGGTAAGCCCCGACACATGGGGCAGCATCGTCAGCGTCATCAACGGCATCCCCGCCGGCCGCAACGGCGAAAAACCCGAACTGCGCCAACTCACACAGGCCTCGATGCAGCCACACTCCGACATGCTCAGAACCGTCGCCCTCATGGTCAGCAGCGAAACCGACATCCCCGTCAACGACCTCGGCATCACCATGGACAACCCCGCCAGCGCCGAAGCCATGGCCGAAGCCGAACGCAAACTCTCCCGCACCGCAGACAGGCAAAACAAACGCTTCGGCGAAAGCATCAAAAGCATCCTCGCCATGGCGCTCGCCGCCCAGGGCGCGGACGAAGCCGACATCCGCCAACTGCGACCGATCTGGGCACCCACCAAGGAAGCCAGCGACGCCGCCCGTGCCGACTGGTACCAGAAGGTCGCGTCCACCAACCCCGCCTTCGCCGACAGCGACGTGGGCCTGAGCCGCGCCGGCCTGACATGGGACGAGATCAACGCCCATCGCGCCTACGAGAAACAGCAGCGCACGCAGGACGCCATCGACGAACTACGCGCCAAGATCGCCACCGCCAAGACCGACACGCAGGAGGCCGCAGCCAATGGACAGCAACAGCCTGCCGCTGAGCAACCTCAGCCCGGCGCAGCGTAAAGCGTTCAACGGGCACCTCAACGACCTGTGGGACGACTATCAGGACGAGCTCGCCGACCTCATCATCGAAGCCAAGACGATGGTGCCCAACAGCCTCTACTTCGGCGATGATCCCACCACCGAAGCCCGACGCCAACTGGAGGACTACGCGCGCAAGGCCAACCTCATCGCACAGGACTACTACAGGAACGTGCGCGGCGCATGGGCCGAAGCCGCCGGCATCAGCATGCCCGACTACAAGGAGGCGCAGGTCAGCTCGGACCGCGCCTTCTGGCAGATCGTCGGCGGCTACAACAACACCATGCACGTCGGCGCGAAATTCACCGACGTCATCAACGGCCGAAGCAAAGCCGGCCTGACCATGGATCACCTCTGGGCCATCAACACGCGAGGCTACACCGAAGACGACTGGGCGCGCCTCGCCAAGGACGTCATCAACGAGACCGCACGCCTCACAGGACGGTTCACCGCCCAGAACGACCCCACCCGCCCCAAATACGCGCGAGTGCCCCAAGGCAAGACCTGCGCGTTCTGCGCCATGCTCGCGTCCCGAGGCTTCGTCTATGCCAGCGAGGACACCGCCGGCAAATGGCACAGGTACCACCACGACTGCGACTGCAAGATCGTCCCCTCATGGGGAGAGACCAAACTCGACGGCTACGAACCTGACAAGTTCAAGCGCATGTACAAGGCCGCGAAATCACGAGCTGGCACTTCGGAAACCAATGCCGTAATGAAGGCCATGAACCACATGTTTCCCGACGAGCTCACCTCTGGAGTGTTCGAATCATCGGCCGAATGGCCCGCCGAGGTCATCCAGCCACGGGCGAAAACATGGGATCATGTCTTCGCCAACCACGGTCCCGACGCGACAGTACCCGGGAAAACTCATTTTCCGAAGGAATGGGACGAGAAGAAAATCAAGTGGGCCGTAGAAGAGACCGTCGTGGCTCCCGACCTCGTCATACCGGGTGGCAGGGAACGTCAAACCCTGTATAAGATAGTCGAAGACGAGATCATCCGCGTGTGGCTCCAGAAAACCAGAAACACCGGCGGCCGATTCACCGTCCACACGGCACACCCGGTCGTGCCTCAGCAAAAGGAGAAGCTATGGCAACAGATTCGCAATGCGAAGCCGCATACCGGCGGCTGAGGCCATACTGCGACGTCCTTGAGGAAGCCGAGGAACTGGATTACGGCCTAGCCGCCGGCGAACAGTACTACGCCCTGAGTTGGCTCATCGCCGCGATCCTCGAAAACCACGTAACCGTGCCGCAAGAACCCCTGCTCGACGCCTTCGGACTGCTCGAAGACGAAGACAAGGACGAATACGCCTCGGCCCTCGACAAAGAACTGGCCCAGACGACATAGCGCCGGCCCATTCAAGCCACCCTCGCCGGGTGGCTTTTTCAATGCCCGAAGAAGAGCGCCCAAGTTTTCAGCCACCCGCACGGGTGGCTTTTTCAATGCCCGGAAAGGGCCCGAATACAAGGAGAACCACCATGTTCCTCAACCTCCAGCACCCCCATATCCGATACATCGCCCCGCCCGCCGAAGGCGGTTCGGACATTACCGGCCCCACCCCGCCGGCCGAACCGAACGGAAACGGCGAGGAGATCGACTGGGAAGCCAAATACAAGGAAGCGCTCGGCCACTCGCGCGACTGGGAAAAGAAGGCCAAGGCCAACAAGGCCGCCGCCGACGAGCTGGAAAAGCTCAAGGAATCCCAAATGAGCGAGACCGAGAAGGCCGCCAAGCGCACGCAGGAACTCGAAGCGCAGGTCGCCGCCTACAAGGCCAAGGAACAGCAGGCCGAATGGAAGACGCAGGTATCAGCCAAGACCGGCATCCCGGCCGAAGCATTGCGCGGCAGCACCCTAGAGGAGATTCAGGCGCACGCCGACATCCTCAAACCGCTCATGCACCCAGCGCCGAAGCTGCCGAACGTGCCCAACCCGGCACAGCACCCCGCCGGCCAAACCGCCGACGAACGAGCCAAGGCATACGTGCGCAGCCTCTTCGGCAACAAAGACTAACCGCCACCAACCATCCGAAAGGAAACCATCATCATGGCACTCGACACCAGCAAGGTGCTGCTCCCCAAGGAAGTAGCCACCGTCATCACCAAGCGCGCCAAGGACACCAGCACCATCGCCGCACTGTCCCCGAGCGAACCCCAGCTCTTCCTCGACAAGGACTACATGGTCTTCACCGGCAATTCCGAAGCCGAGGTCGTCGCCGAAGGCGCGCAGAAGTCCAGCTACGAGGAAACCCTCACCCCGGTCGTCGGCAAACGCTTCAAGGTGCAGACCACCACCCGCCTCAGCAACGAGCTCCAGTGGGCCGACGACGACGCCAAACTGGAGATCATCAGCAAGATCCAGGCAGACCAGGCCGCCGCGATGGGCCGCGTCCTCGACTACGTCGTCTACCACGCCTTCGACCCCAAGAAGAAAACGACCCTCGAAGGCTTCAACGCGCTCGCCAAAAGCGCGGTCAGCGTGACGGCCACCGACGATCGCGTCGCCGACATCGACAGCCTCGCCGAGGTCGTCAGCGACGAGTACGACATCAACGGCATCGCCCTGTCCAAGACCATGGCCAACGAGCTGCGCAAAATCCGCGTCCCCTCCACCGGCCAGCGCTTCTACCCGGAAATCCCGATCAACCTTCAGGTCGGCAACCTCGACGGCATCCCGGCCGCCACGTCCGGCACGGTCAACGGCCGACTCATCACCCCGGCGACCGGCATCCTCGCCTTCCTCGGCGACTTCCGCCTCATCAAGTGGGGCATGGTGCGCGACATCTGGAGCGAGATCATCGAATACGGCGACCCCGACAACACCGGCAAGGACCTCAAGGGCGTCAACCAGATCGCCTACCGCACCGAGGCCATGTACTCCTACGCGATCCTCGACCCCAAGGGCATCGCCGTGCTCAAGAAGCCGACGAGCACCGGCAGGGCGGGCAAGTGATGGCCGCGCCGCTCACCCAGACGCTCGTAGTGCAGGAAACCGACGAGGCCGACGAGGCCGGCCTGTCCATTCCCGTGCGTCTGGTAAAGCCCGACGGCACCCCGTTCGCCGAAGGCGTCGCCACCATCGCATGGTCGGCCATCACCGGCAAGCCGTCTACGTTCACGCCGCCCGCGCCGACCGCCGGCGCGCGCGGCGGCGTGCTCCAGCAGGCGGCCGAAGCGCAGCTCGCCGCCAGCGCCGACTCGGCGGCCATCATCGCGAAGGTCAACTCCATGCTGACCAAGCTCAAGGCCGCCGGCATCCTCGCCTAAGGAGACCCCGCATGGACGGATACCCCAGCACCCCGCTCAACCTGTCCGACGGCACAACCATGACGCAAGACGGCGGGGGAGAGGACGAAACGGACGACGAGAAGCCGTTCGCGCAAGTCGGCGACCTCGAAGCCCGATGGCACGCGCTCACCGGCGACGAACGAACCCGCGCCGAGACGCTGCTACAGGACGCGAGCGACCTGATCCGCACCACATGCCCCCAATGGGCCAACGCCAAACCCGCCACGTTGAAACGCATCGCCTGCATGGCCGTCAAACGAGCCATGCAGGCCGCGACATGTCGGGCGTCACCCAATCCACCCAGACCGCCGGCAGCTACAGCGAAAGCCTGAGCTACGCCAACCCCGCCGGCGACCTCTACCTCACCACCTCCGAAAAGGAAGCGTTGGGCGGCGACGGCGAGGCATGGGCATACGACATGGCCGGAGGCGCGGCATGAAAGGCGAGACCATCACCCTCATCCACCGCACCCCGGCCGGCCATGATCCCGGCGGCGGCATCATCTGGGACACCGAACAGGAAACCGTCGAAGACGTGCTCATCCAGGACGGCAGCCAATCGAACCTCACCGACGGCATCCGCCCCGACGGCATCCGAGTCGCCAAAACCATCCACATGCCCCGCGCATGGCCCTACCGGAGCCTGCGCGGGGCCAAGGCGAGAATCGACGGCGTCGAATACACCGTGATCGGAGACCCCGACCCTACACGGGCGGCATCACCCCGACCCGCTGGAACCTCACCGTCGAACTCGCCGCCACCAGAGGATAGGAGACCGGCACATGGCAAAGGTAAAACTCAACCTCGCCGGCTTCCGCGCGGTACGCCAATCCGCACCCATCCAGCAGGCCATCGACCAACAGGCCACGCTCATCGCCGCCAGCGCCAACAGCATGGCATAGGTCGAAGGCGCGACCTACGAGGCCGCAACCCATGTCAGCACCCCCAAAGGCAGCGTCGCGCTCGCCACGACCGGGCACGGCTCCGAAGGCAACGTGAAGGCGATGGAGGACAACGCGAAGCACAACACGCTGCTCAAGGCGGTGAAACGGCGATGAGTCTCAACCTCGAAAAAACGGTCAAGGACTGGATCGACACCGACCCCAACGGCGACGGCCTGACCGCATACCTCGAAGTGCCCGCCGACCGGCCCAAGCGGTTCGTGACCATCGAGCGCGTCGGCGGCAGCGAGAACGAATACAGCAGCCACCCCATCCTCGCCATACAGGTATGGGCGGAAACCCGATGGCAGGCCGCCCAGCTCGCCACCGGCACGCTGCTGCCCCGACTGCTCGACCTCGACCTGCTCGACCCCATCGCCGCCGTCGGCGTGGAAAGCGTCATCGACTTCCCCGACCCCGGCCCGCCGCCCCAGCCCCGATACCAGATCACCATCCAGCTCGACGCCGCCACCCAATAAGACGACGCCGCACCATCCGAAAGGCACCATCATGGCCGAAACCAACCACAACAACAAGAAAAACGTCAGCCTCGGCAAAGAAGACCGGCTGCCTCTACTACGCGCCCGCCGGCACCGCCCACCGACGCGACCACCGCACTGCCGGCAGCCTACACCTGCGTCGGCTACCTGTCGGAGGACGGCGTCACCAACGCCACCGACACCGACACCACCGACATCAACGAGATGGGCGGCATCAAGGTACTGTCCGAGATCAGCGGCTACGGCGAGACATGGCAGTTCAACATGATCGAAACCAACGAAGCCAGCCTCAAACTGCGTTTCGGCACCGCGAACGTCACCGGCACCGCCGACAAGCTCACCGTCTACCACGCCATCCCGTCCGGCGAAAGCCTCGTCCTCGTGTTCGAGATCGCCATGACCGGCAACCGCGTCAAGCGCATCGTAGTCGCCGACGGCACCATCACCGAATTCGACGACACCACCTACAGCGCCGGCGACGCCATCGGCTACGGCGTGACCATGAGCGCCAACCCCAGCGACCTCATCAACGGGTCCACCAGCGTCGAATACATCGCCAACGTCGCCACCGCCTCGCTCAGCAAGTGATCCCACCCCGCGCCCGCCGTCCGGCGGGCGCACCCCTCTGAAAGGACACGCATATGGCAGCCAAGCAGCCGCATGACCACAAAACCACGAAAAACCAGCCCAAGACCGTCGAGGCCATGGGCGTCACCCTCGCCGTCAGCCCCGCGATCTTCGACGACCTCGACATGGTCGAATACCTCTACGACCTCCAAACCGCCCAGTCCGGCAACGGTGCCGGCGCGTTCGCCATCGTCCCCTTCCTCAAAAGCTCTGCGGCCCCAGTACACGGCCATGAAGGACGCATTGCGCGACCCCGACACCGGGCGCGTGAGCATCGACAAGGTCAGCGAATTCATCGCCCAGCTCCTCGAACAGGTCGCCCCAAACTCCTGACGCTCATAGGAATGCTCGCCACGGCACCCGACGCGCTCGAAGCGGACTTCCAGCGTTTCTATGGGCTTAACACCGACCTCATATGGACTGGCGAACTGCCCGCCAACCGGGCGGCCGCACTGGCCGCCAACCTCCCCCGCCAGTCCATCATCTGGCAAAAACTCAACCCGCGCCTCGCATGGGACGACCAAACCTACCTCCTCGCCGACATCCGCGACAGCCTCGCGTTCCTCGCCTGGACGAAAACCAAGGAAGCCTCACGCAAGGGCGCGCGCTGGCGCGGACAACTCCAACGCCCCGGCACCGTCCGGCAAGCCACGGGAGGCGAGGTCATGGCGATGGACGACGAACAACTAGCCGCATACCTGGCCGCACCGCGCACCACCATCAGGGAGGCATAGCATGGCAATCGAGATCGCCACCGCGTTCGTACAGATCGTGCCCAGCATGAAGGGCGTCGGCAAGGCCATCGAATCGGCGTTCGGCAGCGCATCGGAAACCGCCGGCAACACCGCCGGCATCAAAGCCGGCAACGGCTTCGCCGGCGGCTTCGGCGCGAAACTCGGCGTCATCACCGGCATCGCGCAAAGCGTCGCGGGCAAGGCCATCGAAGCGTTCATGGGCCTGTCCGGCGAGATCACCAGCGCATCCGACAGCGCCCAGAAGTTCGCCAGCACCCTGAACTTCGCCGGCGTCAGCGAACAGCAGATCAAACGACTCACCGCCAGCACGCAGGACTACGCCGACAAGACCGTCTACGACCTCAACGACATCCGCAACACCACCGCCCAGCTCGCCGCCAACGGCGTGCCCAACTACGACAAGCTCGCCGAAGCCGCAGGCAACCTCAACGCCGTCGCCGGCGGCTCCGCCGACACCTTCAAGTCCGTGGCGATGGTGCTGACGCAGACCGCCGGCCAGGGAAAACTCACGACCGAGAACTGGAACCAGCTCTCGGACGCGATCCCCGGCGCGAGCGGCAAAATCCAACAGGCACTCAAGGAGGCCGGAGCCTACACCGGCAACTTCCGCGACGCGATGGCCGACGGGCAGATCACCGCGCAGGAATTCAACGACGCGATCATGTCGCTCGGCTTCACCGACGCCGCCGTGGAAGCCGCCACATCCGCCAGCACCATCGAGGGAGCCACCGGCAACCTCGAAGCCGCGTTCGTCAAGCTCGGCGCGAGCGTGCTCGACAGCGTCAAACCCGCCATCACCGGCGGCATGAGCTGGATCGCCGACGGCGTCACCAACGCCGTGCCCGTCGTCCAGGCAGGCATCGAAGGGCTCATCGGCTGGTTCCAGCGCCTCTACTCAAACTGGAGAAAACGGCGCGATCACCGCGTTCAAATCCGCGTGGGACACCATCAGGGACGCGATCATGGGCGTCGTCAACATGGTCATCGACTGGGCGCACATGATCCCTCCCGAAGGTCTCGCCGACGGCATCAAACTCGTCGCCGACACGCTCAACTGGTTCATCCAGCACGGCAAGGAACTCGCGCCCATCATCATCGGCATCGGCACCGCGTTCGCCGCAGTCAAAGGGCTATCAGGCGCTCAACAGCGGTCTACAGGCGCTCACCGGAACCATGAACACGGTGACGACCGCCGCCAAGGGCATCAGCAACGGCATCATGCTCATGATGGACTTGGGCGGCCCGATTCAAATGCTCAAACAGATGGGCTCCAGCCTCAGCCTCGTCAAGACGGCTCAGACCGCGTGGAGCGCCGCCACCAAAATGGCGACCGCCGTGCAGGGCGCGTTCAACGCCGTCATAGCGGCAAACCCCATTGGCGCTATCGCCGTCGCCATCGCGGCCGTCGTGGCCACGCTCGTCTGGTTCTTCACCCAGACCGAGGTCGGCCGCAAGGCATGGGCCGCGTTCACCTCATGGCTCACGGACACGTGGAACACGATCGTCGCCACCGCGCAAGACCTATGGAACGGGCTCGGCGAATTCCTCGCCAACCTATGGGCCACGATCACAGGTACCGTGCAATCCGCATGGGACGGCATCGCCGGCTTCTTCACGGGCCTATGGCAGACGATCAGCGGCGGCGTCACCGGCGCATGGACGTCGATCACCACGTTCCTGTCCGGCGTGTGGACCGGCATCAGCACGACCGCCACGACGATCTTCACCGGGATACGAGACTTCATCGTCAACGTGTTCACCGTCATCGGCGCGCTCATCGTCGCACCCTTGCAGGCGATCCAGAACGGCATCAACACCGTGTTCGGCTGGATACTCTCGTTCATCACCCAGCAGATGAACAGCACGAACACCGTGTGGAGCACCATCTGGACGGCGATCTACAACGTCGTCAACACGATCTTCACGCTGATAAGCGGCTACATCTCGACCGCGGTGAACGCGATCCGCACGGTCATCGTCGTGTTCCTCAGCCTCCTCAAGGGAGACTGGCAGGGCGCATGGGACGCGATCAAATCGTTCTTCACGACCACATGGGACGGCATCAAAGCGTTCCTGTCGAACATCCTCGACGGAATCAAGGCCGTCTGGACCACCGTATGGACCGCCATCAGCACGTTCTTCACCGACGTGTGGAACAAGATCGTCGCGTTCTTCATGCCGATCATCAACGGCATCAGGACCACGATCGGCACCGTCCTCAACGCCATCAGCGGCGTATGGACGAGCATCTGGAACGCGGTCAGGTCCGTCGCGTCCACCATCTGGAACGCGATCAGCGGCGTGGTGTCCACATGCATCCAGAATGTGAGCAACACCATCTCGACCGTCCTGAACGCCATCAGCGGCGTGTGGACGAGCGTATGGAACCGCGTCGGCTCGTACCTGTCGAACATCTGGCACGGGATCACGTCGGCCGTGTCCAACGGCATCCAATCCGTGTCGAACACCGTCGGCCGCATCCGCGACACCGTGCTCGGCGCGGTCAGCGGGGCGGGCCGATGGCTGTACGACACGGGCCGTCAGGTCATCCAAGGCCTCATCAACGGCATCGGCGGCGCGTTCCAGTGGGTCAGGAACACGATCAGCAACCTCGGCAGCAGCCTCGTCGGCTGGGCCAAGAGCGTGCTCGGCATCCACAGCCCGTCACGCATCTTCCGCGACGAGGTCGGCAAATGGATACCCGCCGGCATGGCCCAGGGCATCGACAAGGCCAGCGGCCTCGTCGAGGACAGCATCGACGGTCTGACCGACATGATCCCCACCGTGAGCCTGAAGACCGACACCAGCATGCTCGAAACCCCATACGCCTACCAGACCCGCATCACGGGCGGCCGGATGGCCTACACGATCGACAGCAGCCAAGGCGAATACGCGACCAAACAGGACATCATCGACGCCATCGATCAGGCGCTCAGCAGCGGCATCACGCTCAACCTGTCCGACCGAGGCGGCGAGGTCATGGCCGGCAAGCTCGCCAAACCCATGAGCTACGAACTCAACTACCTCGCCATGAGAGGCCGTTAAAACCAGAGAGGAAAGCATCATGCTCTACCAGCGACGCATGCGCCTGCCGCATGTCGAAGACCCGCTCAACGGCGTCCCGCTGGAACGCATGATGTTCTCCCTCGCCGCCGACGGCATCACCATCGACGCCACCAAGCCCACAACCAGCACGCAGGACATGCCCGGCCGCGACGGACAACTCGACCTCACCCTCGAAGACCCCACCGGGGCCGCGTACATGGGCAACCGCGCCATCACGCTCAGCCTGTACGCCATCGGCGGCGAAGACGACATCCTCGCCGCCAAACCCGGCTCGCCGCCCTCGCCGGCACCATCGTCACGCTCTCATGGCGCAGCCTGCCCGGCGAATACGAGGGTCGCATGAGCCTCGGCGCATGGGAGGACAAATGGGCCGGCCCCCGACAGATCGCCACGCTCGTCACCGTGAGCATCGACGTCCACCCCTACCTGATCGGCCGCAGCCGATCCATCGCGCTCAAAACGGACGCGAACACGATCCACGTCAAAGGCAACCGGCCATGCTGGCCCACATGGACGCTCACCCCGCCGCCGACGCCAAGACCGTCAGCATCAGGACGCGCACGGCCACAAACTCGCCGTCACGTCCACCACCGCCATCACTGGACGCATCTCCATCGACACCGACCCCGACCACCGGCGCGGCAACCCTCATGGCCCCAACCCTCGAATCCGACTACTTCCCCTATTGCCCGGCCTGAACATTGCTCACCCTCACCGGAGCCACCGCCGCCAGTCTCGCGTACAGGCCACTCCACTCATCTAGGAGCACACTCATGCGATACATGATCTTCGACCGCTGGGGCAACCCGCTCGGCGACCTCCCATACGCCATCAAAGCCATCCGCACCAGAGCCACCGACGGCACCGACACCCTCGACATCACCACTATCGGCGAGATCAACAAGGACGAACGCATCGTCTTCAAGGACTCGATGGGCCGCTGGGAGGAATACCTGTGCCAGTCCACCCAGACCGCCCGCGCCGCAGGCATGCCCGTCACCGTCGCCTACTGCACCGGCAGCATCGCGGAACTCTCGCGCACCTATATCGAGGACAAACGCAACCGCAACGCGAACGCCAAAGCCTGCCTCGCCAAAGCCCTCGAAGGCACCCGGTGGGCGGTCGGCACCGTCGAGACCGGCACCATCACCGGCACGGCCGACCTCAGCTTCTACCACTGCACCGTCCTCGAAGCCATCCAGAAGACCGCCGACACCTACGGGCTCGAAGTCCAGACCGAATACCAGCCCGACCCGACCGGCAACCGGATCGGCCGGCGCATCATCCACCTCGTCGAACACCGGGGCACCGCCAACACCACGAAACGCTTCGAATACGGCAAAGACCTCACCCAAATCAAACGCGACATCGACAGCGGCGACGTCATCACCCGCCTCTACGGGTGGGGCAAAGGCATCGAACAAACCAACGACCAAGGCGAGGCCACCGGCGGATACAGCCGCAAAATCAGCTTCGCCGACGTCAACAACGGCAAACCCTACATCCAAGACGACCAAGCGCTCGCCAACTGGGGCATCGTGGGAGCCGACGGCACCAAACACCACAGCGAAGCAAGCGTGGACTTCCCCGACTGCGAAGACCCCAAGGAACTCCTAAACCTCACCAAAGCGGCGCTCAAGACCCGCACCACGCCCGTCGTCTCCTACACCGCCGACGTGACCGCACTCGGCCAAGCCGGATACGACCCGGAAGGCACGGACGTAGGCGACAGCGTGCAGATCATCGACACCAGCTTCGCCACACCATTGCGCCTCGAAGGCCGCATCCTCCAGATCGAGGAAGACCTGGCCGGCAGCCTCGCCGAAACCAAGATCACCCTCGGCAACATCCGGCAATCCTACACGCAGCGCATGGCCGCCCAACAGCAGGCCTTGGACAAGCTCGTATCCAACTCCGGCGCATGGAACAGCGCCGCCGGCGCACCGGCCCGTACATGAAGGACCTCATCGACCGGATCAACCAGATCATGAACGCCACCGGCGGATACACGTACCTCAAACCCGGCCAGGGCATCTACGTGTACGACAAGCCCGAGGACCAGAACCCCACCCAATGCATCCACATCGGCGGCGGCTACTGGCGCATCGCCGACCACAAAAAACCGAACGGGGACTGGGACTTCCGGGCGCTAGCCAACGGCAAAGGCATCTTCGCCGACACCGTGTTCACCGGCCGTCTCTCCGACGCCGCCGGCCTGAACTACTGGGACATGGACACCGGCGATTTCAGCCTGTCCGCCCGCAGCACCATCGGCGGCAAGACCGTCCAGCAGTATGCCGACGGCGCGGTGTCCGACGCGAACTCGTACACCGACGCGGCGAAACAGGCGGCGATCACCGAGGCCAAGCGTCAGGCCGACGCGGCCGATACGGCCAAGCTCGCGGAGGCGAGGAAGTACGCCGAGACCAAGGCCTCGGATGCGCTGACCGCAGCCAAGGCGCAGTCCAAATCGGACAGCGAGGCCGCGAAGGCGGCGGCGCAGGCCTACGTGGACGCGCTCGACGAATCTCTGGGCCAGCGCAGCATCTTCGACCGTTTGACGAACAACGGCAAGACGCAGGGCATCTACCTGTCCGGCGGACTGCTGTATCTGAACGCCACGTATATGAAGACCGGCGTACTGGATGCGGCGCTCGTCAAGGCCGGCCGTCTCACCGAAAAAAAAACAAAAAGGGCCTGAACTTCTGGGATATGGACACCGGCGAATTCAGCCTGTCCGCCAATTCGACCATCAACGGCAACAAGGCGTCCAGCCTCGCCACCCAGACCCAAGCCCAGAAACTCGCCACGGACGCGCAGACCGCCGCCAAGACCTACGCCGACAGCGTGGGAGCCAGCACGCTCAACAGCGCGAAAGCGACGCGACCGCCAAGGCCGACACGGCCCTGTCCGGCGCGAGACCTACGCCGAGGCGATCATGGCCTACGGCAGCAACCTCGTGCGCAACCCGAACGGCAACCCGACCACGACCTCGACAAGCTCGGCGCGAGCAAACTCACCAAGACAATGCCCGCCACACACCCCGAGGGCATCACGAGCGCGATCCACCTGGGCAACGTGCGAGACACGTACTTCGGATGGCCGCTCGACACGTTCCGGGGCCACACGTTCCGCCTGTCCGGCTGGGCATACCGCAAGGCCGGCAATGTCACCAGCAGCTTCGGCATCCACTGGACGGACACCGGCAACGGCAACCACTGGCAGACCATCGCCCAATCCGCCGCCGACGCGAACGGCTGGACATACGTGTCCGGCAGCTACACCGTGCCATCCAACGCCAAAACCGCACGCCTGTGGATGCAGGTCGATCGCAACCCCGCCACCGCATCCGACGCCGACTGGTACTGGACCGGCCTGCAATGCACCGACGAGACCGCCGCCCGCAGCTACGTGGACACCTTCGAAGGAGAACTCACCCAGACCTACATCTTCAACAAGCTCACCAACAACGGCCAAAAACAAGGCCTCTACCTGTCCAACGGACTGCTGTACATCAACGCCACCTATATGAAGACCGGCGTCATCACCGGCAAACGCTCCTACTGGAACCTCGACACCGGCCAGTTCGTCATGACCGACGCCAACGGCAACGAAACCGTCCACCTCGACGGGGACGGTGCCGACAACCTCCTGACCGGCACCTTCCGAACCGCCCGAACCGGCAACAGGGTGCAAATCAGCCCGAGTTTCAAACAGACCGAAATCTCCGGCACGGACTCCTTAGAAGGCGCAGGCATCCAGTTCTACCACGGAAGCGGCTCGTACCAGCACCCGTACATCGCGGTCGAGTCCACCACGCAGCAGGAGGGCGAAGTCAGCGCGCTCACGTTCAACGGCGGGCGGCGCGCGGAGCACGACCCCGGCGCGTTCGCCAGAATCGGCGAACGCAAGGCCGACGACAACACCACCAAGGTCGGCACCGTGTTTCTCGCCGCAGAAAAGGACTATGACTCGACCGATCCCAGCAGTAGGCGTGCCTACCTAAGTCTGTGGTCTCCCAAGACCGGGGACGACCGCCACGCTCGCAGCGCGAGACCCCAATGGCCTGGTCGGAATCCAAGCCGACATCGACAGCGGATACCTGTACATGGGGCTTCCTCGGCGGCTTCTCCGGCGGGCGCTCCACCTTCAAACCGCGTGGTGGGAAGGCCAAAACATCGGAGCCATGAAATACACGCAATACACCCTCACATCCTCCAATCCCGCGAAATACGGCTCATACAAGGCGTTCGCCACCGTCGACCACCGAGGCGACGACTGGGCGCTGATATGGAGCACCGTATCCGACTGCACGGCAAGCGGATGGATCATATGGGTATCCACCGGGCCGAAGCAGGTCGTCACCGACGTCAACTCACACTGGAACTACAACACCAGCACCGGCGTCGTCTCCAACCTCTCCATCAACGTAGACAACACCAACCTATTCAACGGCACCAAAAACTACTGCCTCAACACCATCGGATTCCTCAAAAAATAGGAGACACCATGCAAATCACCACCATCAACGGCCAACCCACCCTCCTCATAGACCGACCCCTCACCACTGCCGACACCACCCCGCCAGCCGCAGTCACCGACGGAATGACGACCATCGCCACCACCCCACCCACACCCTACATGCGCCACGACGCCATACCGCTCGCCGCGATCGCGTCATGGCGCATACTCCTCGGCATCGAAACCGACACCGAAGCCGTAGCCGCCATCCTCCACGTCCGCAGCAACGGCGAACCAGACCCCGACCCCGACACCGGCGAAACCGCATGGACAAGCGCCTACAACGCCATCGAAAACGTCATCAACGCTCACACCACCACAGCGCTCGCCGACAACACACCCGACGATCAGCTCACCGCCGGCCGCAACAAAACACGCGGACTACTCGGCCTCCCGCTCCTACCGGACACGGCAACCACCAACCCATCCGCCGAAGACGAAACCGACACCCCGACCACCATCGCACTGCCCGCCGGCATCGAACCAACGGAACTCGGCAACCTCCTCGCAGACCACGCCGACGACATCAACGACGCCACCGACCGATTCATCGAATCACTCACCCAAACCAACGACGGAAAGGACCACGACTGATGGACAACAAAAACCTCTACCCGGCCATGATCGGCAAACTCCGCGAAATGATCGCCGACAGCACCGTCCAAATCGCCGCACTCCAAGCCCAGATCGACATACTCGCCAAGGAAAACCAACGACTCACCGACCAATCCAACAAGGACGACGACAATGGCAACGCTTGACAGCTTCCGCGAAGCCACAGGCGAACCCATCCAACTCGACCTAGCCAACGGCTACATCGCAGACATACGCCTCAACGCCGGCGACATCAACGGCCGCACCATCACCGTCGAACTCACCGACAACGGCACCCCCATCACCACAACCGCCGAAATCACCTGCGCGCTCGACTACAACACCAGTCCCGGCAGCAGCCTCGGCGACCGCGTGACCATGAGCCCGGTCAGCGGCGCGGCCGGCCACGTTCCGCGCAGCGGTGCCCACAAGGCGCCAAGCCCGGACGCATCCTGTTGGGCATCGAGATCAGCAGCGGCGGCCACAAGGTGTGCTCGCGCAACTTCTACGGGCTCGTGGAACGCGCCGTGTTCGACGCCACGTCACCCGACGCGGACGACAAGCTCGGCCGGATCGAACAGCTCATCCTCGACGCCGACAAGGCAACCAGCAGCGCCAACACCGCAGCAGGCAAGGCCAACACGGCCGCGACGGCGGCGAACACGGCGGCCGCGGCCGCGAACACCGCCAGGCAAGGCCAACACCGCCACCACGAACGCCAGCGCGGCGGCCACGGCCGCGAGCACTGCGGCATCCAAGGCGAACGGCGCGGCTAGCTCGGCCACCACGGCCGCATCCAACGCCAACGACAAGGCCACGGCGGCAGACACGGCCGCGACCGCAGCGGCCACGGCGGCCGGCAAGGCCAACGACGCCGCATCCAAGGCAACCAGCGCCGCCGGCGACGCACGCGACGCCGCCGAAGCAGCCCGCACCTCGACCATCGAATACGCGCAGCTCTCCGACGACTGCAAGGAAAAGATCGCCGCCAGCGCCAGCGCGGGCGTGGTCTTCGCCACACAGGCCGAAATCGACGAACAGTACGAGACCGTGATCGAACCCGCCCTGGGCGGCGACGCGATCCATCCCTCACCAAGACGACATCGATTGGGCGCTCTCCATCATCAACCAGTAGGAAGGAACATCATGGCGAACACGCAGAAGGTCATGACCTTGGAGGACACCGCCAAGCTCATCGCCAAAGTCCACGCCAACGCCACAGGCGGCGCGAAGTTCGAATACGACAACGCCAAGGGCGAATACGGCAACATCGCCGCCTACATGGCCGCCCACAAGGACGGCAAGGTGTACGGCGTGAAATTCCCCAAATACACGTACAGCAACACGCCAACCGGCGTGAAGACCCGAGACAACGCCAACCTGACCATCGAGATCAGCACCAACGCCAAGGCCGGACGCGACGACTACGCGCCCCTGAACGCCTTCCGCACATGGGACGTCAACGCCACCGTGGACGACGACGGCGTGCCCCATGTCACCGCCATCGACGGCATCGACACCCGCTTCAAACGCGACGGCAGCAACGGCGACGTGTACGTCATGACATGCCCCGGATACTACAAGCTCGAAAGCACGAGCACCCACAACGAATTCCTGTACAGCGACACCCAGTACGACGGTTACGCGCCATTGCCCGGCGTGCTGCTGCCCGACGGCAGCAAACGGCCATGCCTGTTGTTCGCGAAATACGCCGCCTCCCTCGACTCCCAGCAACGCCCCCTGTCCGTCAGCGGCAAGGAGATCGACCGAGAATTCGGCTCCCAGAACCGAGCCATCGACTACGCGCTCAAGAAAGGCAAGGGCTACGCCGGCCGCTGCGCCGGCGACACCTTCTATGTCCAGCTCATGCTCATGCTCAAATACGCCACCAAAAACTCGGACGTGCTCGGCGGCTGCTGGCAGTACACGCCTCAGACCGCCGTCACCAAGGCCGAAACCGGCGTCAAGCGCGTCATCATCGCCACCAGCTACGCCAACAACTTCGACGTCGGCAGCACCGTCAATGTCGGCACCGACAAGGAACGCAACAACGCCGGCAACTACAGCGCCGCCCGGGCACGCACCATCCTGAGCAAGACCGCCATCGACGACAGCAACACCGCCCTCAACCTCGACGGAACCCCCATCACCACGACCACCGCATGCTTCGTCAGCAGCATGCCGTGGAAGACCGGGGCCACCGACAAGCTGCTCGGCACCGACGGCCGCCCATCCGCCGCGTTCGCCGCAAACCACCAGCCCATCCGCCTACAGGGCATCGAACTGTTCAACGGCATCTACGAAAGCGACGCCGACCTCATCGCCAACGCCGTCAAGGACAACGACAACCTCGGCCGCATCGAACTCTACCGCGTGTTCGACATCACCAAGGCATCCAAGACCTCGACGGCGAACTACACCAAGATCGGCGAATTCGCCGCACGCGACAAGACCACGAACGACTCATGGCGCTACGCCGAGGACTTCACCCTGTCCAACGGCGTAATCATCCCCACGGGACTGGGCGCGACGAGCACCACCGGCATGTGCGACGCCATCGGAGCCAACCCGCTCACATCCCAAGGCCTCCGACAGGTGCTGCGCTTCGGCTCCCTCTGGGATGGGGTGCTGTCCGGCGCTTTCGCCGCGAACCTCAGGTCCGACCTCGCGTCCGCAGGTGGTCTTCGGGGGCCGCCTGTCTGCGCTCGGTCGCACGAAGGCGTAGCCGCAGTGCGATGGGGTGAAGCGAGGGGCGAAAGCCCCCTTTCTACGTTTCGCAACTCTTTGGGATTTGTGGCGGTACGCCTCCGACGTCCGTGCGTGGTGCAGCGCTTCGGCAACCTCAGGGATGGGGTGCAGTACGGCGCTTTCGCCGCGAACCTCAGGAACGACCTCGCGAACCGCAGGTGGAACATCGGGGGCCGCATATCCGGTCAATCCTGTCAACACGATCATTACGCCACAACTACCCTCCACGCCAGCCAGTGAGAGGGCAAGCCACGGCCCAGCCGAAAATCAAACCGAGCACCCGGCCGGTAGGCGAACCCATCCAGCACCGTCGAACGCCGGCATAGTCCAGATAGGAAACGCTCTGAAAACCCATTGCAAGCACACCCGCTGCGCCACGCCCATGTTCGTCCGCAGGGCGATCGATCACTACCTCAAGGGCAAACGGTCCCGCCGCGACGTGACCCGCTTCCTCGAAACCCACCCCGACCTCGACCGGCTCGCCGAACGGATCGCCGACGAGATACGCGAAGGCCGATACCGCGACACCAGGATCACGTACTTCAACCGCGTCGAACCGATCAGCGGCAAACACCGCGTCATCGGCCGCGAATCGGTACGCCACCAAATCTACGACCATGTGGCCGTCATGGCCCTCCAGCCGTTGTTCGACGCGAAGGTGGGCCGATGGCAGACCGCCAGCATCCCCAATCGCGGCACCATCGACGCCCGCCGCGCGATCAAACGATGGACACGCGAACGATCCAGCAAATGGTTCGTGAAGCTCGACGTGCGCAAATACTATCCCAGCATCGACCGCCCCACATTGAAGGCGATGCTCACGCGCGACGTCGGCGACCCGATCCTGCTGCGCCTCGTGTTCCACCTCATCGACCGGTACCAAGGCGACAACGGCCTCAACATCGGCAGCTACCTGAGCCAATGGCTCGCCAACTACTACCTCAGCCACGCCTACCACTGGATCGAATCGCCGGCCATGACCATCGAACGCACCAGCCGGCGCACCGGCGAGATCACCCGCCGCCGGCTCATCACGCACCAACTGTGGTACATGGACGACCTGCTGCTCATCGGCACCTCCAAACGAGATTTGAAGATCGCCGCCCGCCGCATCGTCCGCTACCTGAAGGACGCGCTCAAACTCGACGTGCACGAGGAATGGAACTGCAAACGCCTCGACCTCGAACCCATCGACATGGTCGGCTACACGTTCCGACCCCACGGCCGCGTCAACATCCGCAGCGGCGTGTTCCTCCGCGCCCGCCGCACCTTCAACCGCGCCAGACGCCGGCCCATGACCGAACAGCTCGCGCGACGCTGCTGCTCCTACTACGGATACCTGCGCAACAGCGACAGCATCCGATATCGGCGACGCCACCGCATCGACCACACCATGTGCCGCGCAACCCGGTATTTATCCACCCAACACAGGAAGGAAAACCCATGCTCCAGACCGTATCCAGCCTCGAACCCCTCGAAGAGGTCAGCTACTACCCGCGCGGCGACGGCCTCGCGGACATCCGCATCCGCCGCAACATCACCACCGTCATGCACGGGGACGGCGAAACCGCATGGACGGAATACACCGCCGACGAGAGCCTACACGATCCGCGACCTGACCGAACAGGAAGCCATCGAACAGGCCGACAGCATCTGGCTCGACTGCGTGCAGGCATCCAAATCGGACAGTCAGCGCCTCGCCGGCTTGGAGGCGTCCAGCCTCGATCAGGACGAGGCATTGGCCGAAATCTACCAGCTGCTGTCAGGGGGTGAAGCATGAGCAAAGCCATGATCCGCGTCTACGCCCGTCTCGTCATCGCCGGCCGCAAGACCATCGACGACGTGCCCGAAGCGGGCCGCGAAGCCGTACGGGCATACATCGCCGGCCTCGACGAGGGGATCGGAGAGTGAACCCCATAGCCCAGCAGCTCACCGTCTGGGCCGCCACCGGCATCATCACCGCCTTGGGCGGATACATGCTCGGCTGGTGGCGCGGCTACCGACGCAAATCCGACGCCATGCAGACCGGCGTGCGCGTGCTCCTGCTGTGCAAGCTCGAACAGATGCAGCGCGAAATGGTCGCCAACGACGGCATCGCCGACAACACCGCCAAACGGACCGCGCAGCTCGTCTACGACAGCTACCACAGCCTCGGCGGCAACGGGCACGGCACCCAAGTCAACCAGGACATACAGGACGCGCCGATAGCCCCCAAGAAGGTTTAGCCCTCGCCGGACATCCCCGGCGGGGGCTGTTTCATATGCCCGCCCACCACGTAGGAAGGATAAGAATTTGGGCAAGTTCAAGAACAAAAGCAAGCCGATCACGGCAATCATCGCGGCAATCATCGCCATGCTGCTCGCGACCGTGCCGGCCATCGCCATGGCCGACATGGTCGGCATCGACGTCCGGCTGGCGGGCCGCGACGTCACCTGCACCGCCAGCTACGACTTCGCCGTCGTCAAAGTCAGTCAGGGTGTCGGCTTCGAGAACGGTAGCTGGCGCACTCAGGCCAAGTGCGTGACCGACCGGGGCAAGAGCCTCGGCCTGTACCATTACGCCGGCGGCAACGACGCCAGCAGCGAGGCCGACTTCTTCGTCGGCCGGGCGAGGGACTACATCGGCAGGGCCGTGCTCGTGCTCGACTGGGAAAGTTATCAGAACGCCCAGTGGGGCAATTCCGACTGGGTGCGCCGGTTCGTGCAGCGCGTGCACACGCTCACCGGCGTATGGCCCATGGTGTACGTGCAGGCCAGCGCGCTGGGCCAGATACCCGGCGACGTGCGCGCCAACTGCGGCCTGTGGGTTGCCCAGTACGCCAGCAACGCGCCGACCGGCTACCAGAGCCGACCGTGGAACTACGCGATCTACGGCGAGGCCATGCGCCAGTTACACTCCAACGGCTGGATCAGCGGCTACAACGGGCCGCTCGACCTCAACTACTTCCGGGCGACGCAAGCCAGTGGCAGGCCTACGCCAACCCCGCCGGCGCAGCCAAGCCCGCAACCCGCCGCAGGTCGAGACGCCGCCGACCCAGACCATCGACCTACAGGCACTCGCCACCGCCACGATCCGTGGCGACTACGGCAACGGCCAGCAGCGCCGCGACGCGCTCGGCGCTAACTACGACAAGGTCATGGCGATCGTCAACCAGCGCCTCAACGCCGGCGCTACCACACAGACGCAGACCACCTCCAACGCGACCCGTGTGACCGTCCGCGCGGGCGACACCATGAGCGCGATCGCCTCGCGCACAGGCCTGTGGCCGCTGTCCAGGTGGAGCGTGCCAAGCGGCAACCTTAACCTGATCTACCCCGGTCAGGTCGTCACCTACAACGGCGGCGGCAGCACCGCCACCGCCGGCAACGCCCCACCGGCGACCCGCACCGTGACCGTCCGCAGCGGTGACACCCTCAGCGGCATCGCGGCACGGCTCGGCATCAGCTACACGCAGCTCTCCGGCTACCGTTCCGGTAATCCGAACGTGATCTACCCCGGCGAGGTGCTGCGCTACTAGCGCCAGCTCGGGAAGCTAGTGGGAACCCGAACCCCACCTAGGAACCTCGAACCCCAGCCGTGGCGAGGTTCCTAGGTTCCGTCTAAGAGAATCGAGAATGATATGACCGACGAGAACATCGAAGCCCGGACCGGCACCACGGAAGTGAAGCCGACGGCCGGTATGCCTGATTGGCTGCTGCCCGACCGCGTGTATGACGTGCTCAAGTGGGTGGCGCTGATCGTGCTGCCCGCCATGGCCACGCTCGTGCAGGCGCTCGGCCCCGTATGGGGCTGGACGTGGGCCGATCCGGCCGCGACCACCATCAGCGCCATTGCGCTGACCATCGGCGTCGTCATCGGCGCAAGCGCCCTCAAGGCCAAGGCATCCAAGACCGAATAACCAAGAAGCCCCCGAACCCACCGCAAACGCATGCGGCATGGTTCGGGGGCTTTTCGTCGTATATGGGGTCAGGCGTGGACGACTTCGCGGCGACGCATGGTGCGCAGGCGGTCGGCGATCCATGTGTTGACGACGGCGTTGCGGCTGATCGCCAAGTCGCCGCTGCAGGTCGAAATCGACTTCATGAAGACCTCCACGCATGAGGCCACGCACGTTTCCGCCGATCATCTCGTCAAGTTCTACGAAAACCTCGATGCGTTCAAAGACAACTATTACGACGGTTTTGTGGTCACCGGCGCGCCTGTAGAGCATATGCCGTTCGAAGATGTGGACTACTGGGACGAGTTCAAGACGATTCTCGACTGGGCCTCCACCCATGTGTTCTCCACCATATACCTGTGCTGGGGTGCGATGGGCGCACTGTACTACCGCTACGGCATCCACAAGGTGGATTACCCCGAGAAGATTTTCGGCGTATTCCCGCAGTACCTGCAGGACGAATACTGCTTCCTGACCAATGGCTTCGACGAGATTGATCTGCAGCCGCACTCCCGCCTCGCCGGCGTGAACGAAAACGAGGTACGTGCCAACCATGACCTTCAGATCTTGACTTGGGGGCCGCAGTCCGGCCCGGGCCTGATCGCCACGCGTGACTTCTCCGAAGTGTTCGCGCTCGGCCATTGGGAGTACGGCAAGTACACGCTCGCCGAGGAATACGAGCGCGATATGGCCAAGGGCATGACCAACGTGCCCTTCCCGAAGAACTACTTCCCGCATGACGATCCGAAGCTGGAACCGTTGTTCGCCTGGCGCGCCCACGCCAATCTGCTGTGGCGCAACTGGCTCAACTGGGTGTACCAGACCACGCCGTATGACCTGACCGAGGTGCCGCAGCTCAGGGCTGAGCTGATCGTTCGATTCGGCGGAGCCGGGCGGGCCGCGCCAGGATGATTTCAAGCCGTTTGTGCATGAGCGGGTATGGGGTGATTCAGGGGCTGAGCCTACGATCTCCCCTCAGTCGCCTGACGACAGCTCCCTCGACGGGGGCTCCTTTGCTTCCCTTCACGGCTCGGCCCATCAAAGCTACTGTTGGAGGTTGCGTTCGTAGCGTGGACGGTTGTTCGTCCACGATGTGGACAACGATGAACGTAATGCCACACATCCGCGTAATGCGACCAATAGTGCACAACGTTCGCGAAACGCCCGGGAAAACCTTGCAGCAGTAGGGATTTCAGGAGACTCGCCGGTATAATATTGACATTGTCTAGACGCAGGCAAATAATCACTCTTCAGTCATTCGGAGCCGAATGCCCAGCGCAGACTCCGTGTCCATGCCCGGCAGACTCCACACCGAGGAGACAAAAAAAAGACGAAAGTAACGAGCACGTCACATTTGCCTGCCCGGTGGGTTTAAACTGACACCTGACATTGAAGAAGCAGGAGGCGTGATATGGTCGGTTCGCTCAGCGCAGGATTGCTGTTGGCTGACGAGGCAGGCGCTCATCTGCCCTCGGTTGATGACTTCCTTCCCCCGGAGATTCTGTTCCAGGGAACTCCGTTTGCCATCAACCGCATTATTTTGATTCGTATCGTGGCAACCATCGTGCTGTTGGTGGTGCTCGGCGTGACCGCAAAGCGCGCCAAGCTCATCCCCGGCCGTTGGCAGGGCGTAGTCGAGTACGGTCTCGACTTCGTGCGCGACAAGGTCGTGTATGACGTGATGGGTGAGGCCCGTGGCAAGCGCTACGTGCCGATGATCACCACCCTGTTCTTCACGATTTTCATTTTCAACCTGTGCGGCATCATTCCAGGTATGAACATGGCGGCCAACGCCACGGTGGTCATGCCGCTCGTGTTCGCTGTCTGGACACTGATCCAGTACTGGATCGCCGCCATCCGCTCGCAGGGCCTCGGCGAGATCCAGGGCATTGAGGGGCGTCGTATCCTCGAAGCCCAGGCCCCCGACGTGATGCACCGCCACCCGGTCGACGAGCCGCTGTCCACCGGCCTCAAGGCCATCGACGCGATGACCCCGATCGGCCGCGGCCAGCGCCAGCTCATCATCGGCGACCGCCAGACCGGTAAGACCGCCATCGCGATCGATACCATCATCAACCAGAAGGCCAACTGGGAATCCGGCGACCCGAAGAAGCAGGTCCGCTGCATCTACGTGGCCATCGGCCAGAAGGGCTCCACCATCGCCTCGGTGAAGCAGAGCCTGGAAGACGCCGGCGCCATGGAGTACACCACCATCGTGGCCTCCCCGGCAGCCGATTCCGCTGGCTTCAAGTACATCGCCCCGTACACCGGCTCGGCCATCGGCCAGCACTGGATGTACAACGGCAAGCATGTGCTCATCGTCTTCGATGACTTGTCCAAGCAGGCAGAGGCCTATCGTTCGATTTCCCTGCTGCTGCGCCGCCCGCCGGGGCGTGAAGCCTACCCGGGTGATGTGTTCTACCTGCACTCCCGCCTGCTCGAACGTTGCGCCAAGGTCTCCGAGGACGGCGTGCGTATCCGCCTGTGGCTGCGCAACCTTGCCGAGGGAACGGGGGCCGGCGGCGCGATCGTCCTACTGTCTCGTCATGAGGCGGCGGTCATGGCGAACGCGATCAACACCGGAGCAACTGGATCGGCGAGAAAACCAGCGACATGCCGCGCATCGGCGTGAGCGTCACCGAGACCTCCACGATAATCCGGTTCATGGAATGCGGGGGAGCGGGACACATCGCACTCCCTCTGGCGGATGGCGAGCGTTTGGCGTCGTGTCTGCGCGACGTTCTCCGACTGCTGGAGGCGAAATGAGTAACGCCTATGAGCGTCGTGGCGCACAGCTCAACATGGAAAGCCTTTACATACGCCACGACGTCATCAGCGAGCGCAAACTGGCAAGGCTCAACCCCGACCGTCCAGTTTCTTTTCGAGCCGATCAAGCCGTAAGTCGATTTGGAACAACGCTTGGGCGATGTCCGCTAGACCCTCGGTCATCCGTGACTCATAGGCATTTCTAGCGCTTGCCTGAGCCTGCTTGAACTTCGTTTCCGCTGAGCTCGCCCAGCTTGCAGCTCCACCCATTTGAATACTTCCTTTCCCCGCATGCAGCGGATTGTTTGTGTTGCAGCTTCAAGCCTACGCGGCACGGGGAAAGGACCTTATCTTCCGAAAGGAACCCTCATGATCTGGTTCGTCATCTCCATCATCCTGCTGCTCTTCAGCGCCGCCGTCACCGGCGTCGCGCTGTCCAACAACGTCAAGGGGGCCGGCATCGGCCTCATTCCGGGCCTCGTCGGATTGCTGCTGCTCATTCCCGCATGCCTGTATTCCGTGGACGTGGGCGAGGTCGCGGTCATCCGCAACATGGGCGGCAGTCTGGCCGGTCATTCCGAAGACGCGGGCTTCCATTGGAAGACGCCGTGGCAGAGCGTCATCAAATACGACACCCGTAACAACCTCATCAACTTCTACAAGGACACCGATTACAAATTTTGACGGCGGCAGCGCGGTCGGCAAGCAGGTCACCGTCAACGACAGGGCGGCGCTTCTGCGGACATCGACATCAAGTCAACTACAGCCATCCGAGCGCGGCCGAATACCTGTACTCGGAGTATGGCAAGCAGCAGACGTTCACGCAGAACTACATCAGCAACGATCTGCGTTCAGTGGCGCGCGAACAGTCCGGCCGGTTCGACACCCTGACGATGCTCACCAATCGCGGCGAGTACACGAAGGCGGTGCAGGATGTGCTGGCGGCGAAGTGGAGGAAGATCGGCCTGACCGTCGAGCAGGTCAGCGTGCAGGACGTGCGCTACGGCGAGGCCATCACCAAAAGTACACGGAGGCGCAGGCCGCCGAGATCGACAAGCAGAAGGCGCTCAACGAGCAGCAGGTCGCCAAGACCGAGGCCGAGACGAAGAAGATCAAGGCGCAGGGCGAGGCCGACGCCAACGCCGTGCTCAACGAGAGCCTGACCGACAACGTGCTCAAGCAGCATTACATCGACGCATTGTCCAACGCGGATCAGCTCGTCGTCGTCCCCGACGGTGCGGACACGCTCGTCCAGACCAAGTAGGGGTGGCGGTCATGTTCAAGCGTTATCCGTACACCATCGGCCTGTTGACCGTCATATCGTTCGTCGTCTGCGTGGGATGGCTGTTCACTCACGATGCCTGCATGCATCCGATCGGCAATGGCCTCGCCGCGTTCTGGGCGTTCGTGGAATGCCCCGTGGTGTTCGTCGCACTGTTCGAGGAGGCCGGCGAATGAACTTCGATGCACTCGTCTGGCAGCAGTGGGTGATCCTCGGATACGCGCTGCTCGAACACTTCATACTCATCGGCACGCTGCGCGAAACGAAGGCCAAGCCGGTAGCGGTTGTGTACCAGTTTCTCAGGCTCGTCATTCTCTGCGCGCTCGTGCTGACCATTTAAGGCTTGCCCGCCGCCATTGCGACCTTCCTTCCGATGCGGCGGGCGGCGACAAGGAACAAGTCGTTAACACCACCTCTCTCAATGATCGCGCCGCCGGTTCTCTCCACCGGCGGCGCGCCAAGGGCGGGCAGGTTCGCCCCCGGTCGAGATTCGCGTCAGGTGGGCGCGGGCAAAGACCGGGAAGCCGTTCGATTCGGACGCCGTCCACTGGGGCCGCGTCAACGTCGGCCGCGATCCATCCCATACGACAGAAGTCCAGTGGATTGCGGAAGCGATGGCGTGCGAGCCGGTGGTCTCCATTGCCGGCGTCGACCACGCCAGCGCGGCCCCGCACCAAACGAAGGAGTCCTATGAACACCCACCGCAGTCTCATGGTCTGGCCCATCACCGAACGGGGCCTGACCATGACGCCCGGCGAACTGATCGCCGAGGCGCTGGACGCGATCTGCGAATGCAATTCACGGCTCGACTACCCGCGCCTCATCCTCATGCCGTCGCCCGCCGCGTTCGTCATCGACCGAGGCGCGGCGACCATCGGCGTGGAATGCGAATGGGCATGGAAACGGGACATCAGGAAAGGAACATCATGACATCCAACGAGAAATGGCCGAAAACTCGCCGAGAGTTCTACGGCCTCATCGAGGGCGACGTGTCCGTCTCCGGCGGTGAGCTGGCAAAACTGTTCGTCACGGCGCTCGACCAAGCCGGCCTCGCATTGAGCGAGAAAGCCAAGGCCTACATATCCTTCGAACCTGTGCTGCCCAATGGCAAGACGCTCGCCGACATGTTCGCCTCCAGCGGTTACATTGCTTATCCATTTCCCGGCTTGCTATCGTTGACAGCCTTTTTCTGTCCCCTTTCAATGCCCGGAGAGCGTCTTTCACATCTGCCCGGCTGAAATGGTTGTCCTCGTCCTCGGTAAGACTCTCTAAATGGTCCAGGAACGCATAGGCGTCTCTCCGTATCTTCTGCTCGGATATGCCACACTTCAAGCCATAAGAGCATAACGCCATAATGGAAAAGTAACGCCCTCCAGCTTTCACTTCCTCGGTTATTTTCCGTTTCCACCATTCATATAAAGCTTCATTACATACCCACGTACCGCCCTGCGCTTACTTTTCTGCTGGCTCTCCCTGCACGATCCGCTTCTCATACCATTCCGGGTACAGCTCCTTTGCTTCTTCCAGCGTAACGGTACTTTTTCTTCTCGGCTTCTCATACAACGGGCAAGGTCTACCTTAGCTCGGTATGCTGGCTTTATATCCTCCAGTGTGTAACGGTTCTCTGACAGCTTATAGGCTTTTACTGGGAAATCTGCACCCAGCTTGACTCCCTCCACGGAAACTTGATAAATACCGGTTATATCCGGGCTGTCCGGACGGATAGAGCTAGTATCATTCCATAGCCGCCGGATAAGAGCTTCTTTTAGCTCCGCAAGCACTTCTTCCCTGTTTCGATACAACTGAACCTGCTCCTGCAAGAAATAGTAAAGATGTACCCCCTTGCCGGGCTGACAAGATAAGTCGGACGAAGCTGCACCATTCCCAAACTGCTTTAACAGGTTCTTTAACTGCTGTTTGCCTACATAGTCCACATCCACCACCACCGCAAACAGCTCATGAGCGTTCTCTTTCGTGTGTGACTTTCCGTAAAAACTAATAGGCGGTATCAGCCCAAACCTATCCCCTATGACCTTATCCAGCATTTTCAGACTATCATCAATTACCCACTGCCGGGTTCTTCCCCTACCGGACGGTCTAATCTGTGTCGCTATAATATTGCCTTTCCGTCCTCCGGCTCTTGCTGGAGACTGCCAGCCGGAAACAACTCCCGATAGAAATCATGAGGACTTACTTCCAGGTATCCCCTCTCCAGCATAAGGGCTTCTTTCTCCCGATAAGCAGACTTCCACTCATACCCTCTTTATCTCTCCTTTTGGTGTATTTTGCCATAGTCTTTTTACCTCACTCCCTCTCGCCTTGACCGCTAATCTTATCAATGAGTTTTTTTTACCTTTTTTCGTCAAGTATAAGGTGCCTTTTGGTGTCAATATCTACACCTCACTCCCTCTCGCCTTGACCGCTAATCTTATCAATGAGTTTTTTTTACCTTTTTTCGTCAAGTATAAGGGAGTGCCTTTTTGGTGTCAATATCTACACCTCACTCCCTCTCGCCTTGACCGCTAATCTTATCAATGAAGTATTTTACCTTTTTCTTCGTACCGACAAACTGAAATTTATCTTAGAAATTACAGCAATGTTATTTTGATAAACTTTCAAGAATTGAAATATCATGCTTATCTTTATCTCTTAATTCATAACCTGAATGGAAAACTTTTTGGCCTTTTAAAGATATACAAGGAATTGTTTTGCCTTCAAAAAAAACACTACCAAAGTAATCTTTTTCAAACTCATACCATCCACCCTCTAAATCAGCTTGTTTTGAAGTTCCGTCCTCATTTAAAACGAACGGGTGAATGTCTAAGTAACCAAGTTCATCACTATATAACTCTATTCTAACCGGTTTCCAGTCTGTATCAATTTTATAGCCCAGATTCAAAAGCACATTTAACAATTTTTCCGTATGTTGAGCATCAAAATTTATATCTATATCTCTATGAATTCTTGTTTGTTTACCAGCTAAAATATCTACACCCCATCCGCCATCCAACCAGTATGTAATTCCAGTATTTTCGAATAATTCTATTACTTTCATTAAATCTTCTTTTGTTGTTATTTCTTTTCTACCCATACAAAGTCTCCTTTACAACTTCTATATAATTGTTTAGTTAAGTCAATATCAATATCTAATTGCCAAGGCTCAAAATCAAAAATCATGGTCATCACACTCCTTTTTAAAATTCCGATTTGTCGTTTTCTTTTTACTTACCAATCATACCATACAACAGCATAAGAAACACTAAGATATTGCAGACCATACCGCCCCAAAACAGGTACAGCTTCAAACCCTCATACCTAAAAAAGCTGTTTTTGCTTTCCTCCAGTTCCCGGACTTTCTGCTTCATTACGCTTGTAAGTGTATCAGACTGCTTCTCAAGGGCTTTTGTTGCCCTTTGTACAGCCTCTATATTCGCCTGTAATGCCTTTCTAACCTCTTGGACGGTACTTTCTCTAACCTCATCTCTCAGGCTCCCAATTTCGGCTGATATGGCGTTCTGAAGCAGTTCGTTGCCGTTCTCTAACTGCTCTACGTTCTTCTTCAGCTCGCTGATGAGCTGCCTGCTCAGTTCGGCGTCTCTCTGCCTGTTCTGCTCTGCCCTTGCTTGTCCTTGATTTGACTGCTTCATCAATTCCTCGCAGCTCTCGCTCGACAAAGCTAAGGCTTCCTTCAGCAGGCTGTTCTCCAGCTCTGTCCGGCTCTGTCGGTTCAGTTCTTGGAGCTGTTCTCTCGGACTTGCCTGCTCTGACTTCTGCTGTTCGTGCATTTCTCTCAAACTCATGCTCCAGTTCCTCCTTTCCAAAACCCATGTTATAGTATTTTTCCAGCTTATTATTACGAATTTTGCAAGCCTTTTCTCCTGCCTGTTCCCTGGCTAAGTCAGTATATGTGATGTACTTGTGGCTGTCCTGCCAGTCCACTCCGTACCCTCTTTCATTCATCAGCCGGATAAAGGTTTCCCGGCTGGTCGCTATTTCCTTACAGTCCAGGACTGCCAGGGCAATGTCCTGCACATAGCTTTTGACCTTTCCCTGCTCTGCCTGTTTCAAAAGCTGGTAGGTGTCTTTACTCCATGCCACTGTTTCCTCTCGTTCCGCTCCTTCAAAGGTCTTTCCCTTTTCCGGGACGTGCAGCCCCTGCTCTTGGCTCTGTGCGTTGCACCGCTCCTTCAGCTCCCGAAGGTCGGCACTGCTCCACTGGAGCTTGTGCCCGTCCTCAAAATTGACGGAATTGACGATAAAGTGCGTATGGATATGGTCTTTGTCCTTATGGGTAGCCACAAGCACCTCAAACCCTTTCCATGCCGGCGTATTCTCTGCAAGCTGTAAAGGCGTTCCTGTGTGCCTGCTCCGGCGTGATTTTCTCGTCCTTATGGTAGCTCTGGACAAAATGCTTGTATGTCCTTCCCCCGGTTTTCTCCCATAGTTCCTTGGTAGCCTGCATTTCCTCCTTTGCTGTCTCTGCTTCACAATGCAAACCGCTGACAAGCTTCTCCTCTGTCTTTTCTTCTTTCGTCACATAATCAATCGCCTGTCCTATGCCTGCCTTTGAAGATACCGCCTTAATAACTGCCATACTTGCTTCAGCTCCTCCCCTTGTTCCCGCACCTCGGCTTCAGCGGCACTCCGCCCTCATTACACCTCTTTGCTATCTGGTTGAGGTTGTTCCCGATCCGCTTCAGCTCCGGGATAAGTTCTTTGATACCGTCCGTATTCACGATCTGCTTCTCCAGCACAGGAAAGGATATACTCCTGCTGGTTCTTCCCGCTATGGAAAACCTTCTCCTGCAACTGCTGGTATTCTTCCTCGTTTACCGGAAGATAGCTGTTTCGGTCTTGTCTTGTTCATGGCTGCTTTCCCTCCAGTTCCCGGACAATGTTCTCTTTTCCCCGGATAACCTGCACATCGGCAAGGACTTTCGGGGTGTCCGTTGTAAGTCCTACCATTTTCCCGACACATAACTTAATACAGTACACGCTTTCCATGAGGTCTGCTTCGTCTGAAAAGACGTTTCATAGTCAGCACTTCCGTCGGCATAGCTCTTTTGATAATGGCGTGGTATCTGCCAATCTGAAACGCTCCTACTTTCAGACCCTTTTCCCCTAATTCTCTTTCGTTACCAAATCATCTGCGTATTCAAAACCATATTCCTGTGCGGCTATCTGCTCCAGCCTTGCCATGGTCTTTCTTGCCTCCCCTGTGCTTCTTCACTACGGGCTGTCTGAAAATCCAGCACTGCCAGATGATACTGATTTTCGATATACTTCTTGTCCATGATGATGACCTCACTTTCGATGGTAACACCACCATGACGAGCCTGGCGGCTCTGATTAAAGGGTTAAGGAGGGCTTGCCACCCTCCCAGTTCTAAAGTGGTAACACTTTGGGAACTTGCAATATATACCTACACATATTATGTATGGTGGTAGCACTTTTGTACATACACAGCTCCCGTATTTTGCCAACTGGGGGCGTCCTGAATCGGGGGATAGGAGACAGCCATAACTGGGGAGTCTGGTATGGTCAAAACATTCGAGTCACTCGATACAGACCTGCCCGTTTCATGAGCGAATTCGGTTTTCAGTCCTTCCGGAAATGAAGACCATCTCCACTTTCGCCGCTCCGGAAGATTATCAGATAGAATCGGAAGTGATGAATGCTCATCAGAAAAGCAGCATCGGCAACGCCCTGATTCGTACCTACATGGAGCGCGACTATATCATCCCCGAAAAATTTGAAGACTTTGTCTATGTCGGACTAGTACTGCAAGGACAAAGGAATGCGTCACGGACTGGAAGCACACCGCCGGAACCGTCCTTACTGTATGGGTACCCTGTGGCAACTGAATGACAGCTGGCCGGTAGTATCGGTCGAGCATCGACTATTACGGTAACTGGAAAGCCCTGCATTACCAAGCCAAACGAGTCTTTGCTCAATCCTCATCAATCCTATCCGGCAGAACGACAGCCTCAATATCTACCTGATTTCCGACTGTCCGGACACCAAAGACCACCTGATGTTGGAAATGAAAGTAACAGACTTTGACGGAAAGAAACAAGGCAAAGCCTATACAACTCAACACATTGACAGTTCCGGCTAACACTTCCCAATGCGTGTACCGTATAAAACCCGACACCTGGCTATCACCGGAAGAACAGCAACGCTGTTTCATGCAACTGACGCTAAAAGACAAGGCAGGAAACACCCTTGCCGAAACCGTATACTTCTTTAGAAAAACAAAAGACCTGCTTCTGCCTGAAACAACCGTTTCCTGCAAGATGAAACAGAAAGACGGCATGTGTGAACTGACATTGTTTTCTCCCGCTCTTGCAAAGATGTCTTTATTGAAATTCCTTTGCAGGGAGCCCGTTTCAGCGACAACTTTTTCGACCTTCTTCCCGGAGAACGTAAAACGGTCGTCATCACTTCTCCCCCAAATAAAGAAAGGAGAGGAGCTGCCTTTGACAATCAAACATATTCGTGAAACTTATAATTAATCTATTAATAACTTAACACTTAATTTTTTAGTTTATGAAGCAACTCTTTAAATTAACCGGATGTCTGGCACTAGCAGGACTTTTTGCCTCTTGCCAATCGGTGCAACAGGAAGCCAACTACCAGATCATCCCATGCCACAAGAAATTGTAACCGCTCAAGGAAGTCCCTTCATCCTCAAGAGCAGTGTGAAAATTCTCTATCCGGAAGAAACGAAGATGCAACGCAACGCAAAATTCCTGGCAGACTATCTGAAAACGGCTACCGGAAAAGATTTCGCCATTGAAGCCGGAACAGAAGGTAAAAACGCAATCGTACTGGCATTAGGCACGGAGAACGAAAATCCGGAATCCTACCAGATGAAAGTTACCGGTGACGGAATCACGATTACTGGTCCTACGGAAGCCGGCGTATTCTATGGCATCCAGTCCCTGCGCAAATCATTGCCTGTGGCTGTCGGTGCGGATATTGCCATGCCAGCCGTAGAAATCAATGACGCTCCCTTTGGCTATCGTGGCGCGCATTTCGATACCAGCCGTCATTTCTTTACCGTGGATGAAATAAAGACCTACATCGACATGCAGGCTTTACATAACATGAACCGCCTCCACTGGCATATCACCGACGATCAAGGTTGGCGTCTGGAAATCAAAAATACCGAAACTGACTGAAATCGGTGCTAACAGAACAGAAACAGTCATCGGACGTAACTCCGGCGAATACGACGGCAAACCTTACGGTGGATTCTACACGGGAACAAGCCAAAGAAATTGTAGATTATGCAGCCGAACGCTACATCACCGTTGTTCCCGAAATCGACCTTCCGGACACATGCAAGCTGCCCTTGCCGCGTACCCTGAACTGGGTTGTACCGGTGGTCCATACGAAGTATGGAGACAATGGGGTGTATCCGAGGATGTGCTTTGCGCCGGAAACGACCAAGTATTGAAATTCTTGGAAGATGTTTATGGTGAATTGATTGAAATCTTCCCATCACAATATATTCATGTAGGGGCGACAGATGAAAGTAAGATGGGAAAAATGTCCGAAGTGCCAGGGCACGTATCAAAGCATTGGGATTGAAGTCAGATCAGAGCCACAGCAAAGAAGAACGTTTGCAGAGCTTTGTCATCAACCATATTGAGAATTCCTGAACGACCACGGACGTCAAATCATCGGTTGGGATGAAATCCTCGAAGGCGGACTTGCTCCGAATGCTACCGTGATGTCATGGCGTGGTGAGAAAGGTGGTATCGAAGCTGCGAAGCAGAAACACGATGTCATCATGACACCGAACACCTATCTGTATTTCGACTACTACCAAGCTAAAGACATCGAAAACGAACCGTTCGGTATCGGTGGTTATCTGCCGATGGAAAGAGTGTATAGCTACGAGCCGATGCCGGCTTCTCTTACTCGGAAGAACAGAAATACATCAAGGGTGCAAAGCCAACCTCTGGACAGAATACATCGCTACCTTCCGCATGCACAGTACTGGTATTGCCTCGTTGGGCTGCTTTGTGTGAAATTCAGTGGTCCAGCCCGAAAGAAAACTATGCCGACTTCCTGTCCCGTCTTCCACAACTGATTAAATTGAATTTTGATGCAGAAGGATACAATTACGCTAAACACGTATTTGACGTACAAGCCGAGTTTGACCCGAATCCGGCAGAAGGAACAATGGACGTTACCCTGTCTACCATCGACGGTGCCCCTGTTTACTATACATTAGACGGCACAGAACCTACTGCCGCTTCCTCCGTTTATGAAGAATTATGAAAATCAAGGAAAATGTAACCCTGTCCGCCAAAGCCATTCGTCCCAACGGCGAAAGCAAGATAGTGACAGAGAGATTGATTTCAGCAAATCCAGCATGAAGCCGATTGTAGCTAATCAGCCTATCAATGAACAATACCTGTTCAAAGGAGGCTTCCACTTTGATAGATGGTCTGAAAGGAAATAGCAGCTATAAGTCAGGCCGTTGGATCGCTTTCAACGGAAACGACATGGATATGACTATCGACCTCCAGCAACCTACTGAAATCTCAAGCGTGGCAATCTCTACCAATGTAGCAAAAGGGGACTGGGTATTTGATGCCAGAAACCTGTCCGTAGAAACTTCAGATGATGGCAAGACCTTCAAAAGATTGCTTCCGAAGAATATCCGGAGATGAAAGAGACAGACAAAGACGGAATCGTTGAGCACAAACTAACCTTTGCTCCTGTGACCACCCAATACGTGAGTCATTGCTTCACCGGAGAAATCACTTCCGGCATGGCATGGAGGAAAAGGTAAAAGGCATTTTATTTGTAGACGAAATCAAAATTGATTAATGAATATAAGAAAGAATACCTAAAGTTTGTCTTTTCTTATGGATATTGAGGATGTGCTTCCATGCACATCCCATTCTAACACAATCCGTCATACCTGTCCCATTAAAAATGGAGCAGGGGACGGGCTCTTTTACTGTCAGAAAGACTAAACTTTATACAAACCTGCAAGGTGGAGAAGCGGAACTCTGGGAGAATTACCTGAAAGCATTACTGTTCAGCTGAAAGAAGCGAGAATGAAAGACAGGAAACAGATGCTTTTCTTATTGATAACCCCAAGACCCCAATTGCCATCACCGGAAAGCTATACACTCTCCGTCACCTCTCAACGAATCGAGATCCGGGCAACTTCGGGAGCCGGATTATTCTATGGAATGCAAACCCTGTTACAGCTGATGCAACCGGCAAGCACAGGCAGCTATTCCGTACCCTCTGTCGAGATAGAAGACACCCCTCGTTTTGCTTATCGCGGACTGATGCTGGACGTATCCCGTCATTTCTCTACCAAGAGTTTATAAAGAAGCAGATAGACGCATTGGCATATTACAAAATCAACCGTTTGCACCTGCACCTGACCGATGCGGCAGGCTGGCGGCTTGAAATCAAAGAATACCCTTTACTGACCGATTTTGCAGCCTGGCGTACAGACCCCACCTGGAAGAAATGGTGGAACGGCGGACGTAAATACCTCCGTTACGATGAACCCGGAGCTTCCGGCGGCTATTACACCCAGGACGATATTCGTGAAATACTGGAATATGCCCGTCAGCATTACATCACGGTGATTCCGGAGATTGAAATGCCTTCCCATTCGGAAGAAGTGCTGGCTGCCTACCCGCAGCTATCCTGTTCGGGAGAACCTTACAAGAACTCCGATTTCTGTGTCGGTAATGAAGAAACTTTCACCTTTCTGGAGAATGTACTGACGGAAGTCATGGAACTTTTCCCTTCCGAATACATTCATGTAGGAGGTGATGAGGCCGGCAAATCGGCTTGGAAGACTGTCGAAATGTCAGAAGAGAATGAAAGACGAGAGCATCTGGCCAATGTAGACGAGCTGCAAAGCTATCTGATACACCGTATCGAAAAGTTCCTCAACAATCACGGACGCCGTCTCTTGGGATGGGACGAGATTCTGCAAGGAGGTATCGCGCCCAATGCAACCGTTATGTCGTGGCGTGGAGAGGGGGTATTGCTGCCGTCACCTCCGGCCATCATGCCATCATGACACCGGGTGCATACTGTTATCTGGACAGCTATCAGGACGCCCCGTACTCCCAGCCGGAAGCTATCGGTGGCTACCTGCCATTGAAGAAAGTATATGCCTACGATCCTGTCCCTTCCTTAACTGCGGAGCGAGGCAAAGTTAGTCTATGGTGTGCAGGGTAACCTATGGGTGGAATATATCCCCACTCCCGAACACGTGGAATATATGATTTATCCCCGTATGCTGGCATTGGCGGAAGTAGCCTGGTCGGCTCCGGAACGTAAGTCGTGGCCCGATTTCCATACCCGCGCACTGTCAGCGGTGGCCGATTTACAGAAAAAGGATACCATCCTTTCGATTTGAGCAAAGAAATCGGCAGCCGTCCCGAATCTCTTCAACCAGTCAGCCATTTGGCGCTCGGTAAAAAAGTGACCTATAACTCCTCCTATAGCCCCCATTATCCCGCACAAGGCAACACAGCCCTGACAGACGGCATACGTGGTGACTGGACTTACGGTGATGGTTCATGGCAAGGATTTATCTCGGACAACCGTCTCGATGTGACGATTGATATGGAAAAAGAAACCCCTATCCATTCCATCACCGCCGCTTTTATGCAAGTGGTCGGCGCGGAAGTATTCCTGCCGGAGACAGTGATTATTTCCATTTCCGATGATGGAATTAACTTCACGGAGTTGCAAAAACAACACTTTGAAGTGAGCAAAGAAACCCCTATCCGGTTTACGGATATTTCATGGCAGGGAGAAGCCAAAGGAAGATACGTACGTTACCAGGCACAGGCCGGAAGCGAATTCGGAGGGTGGATATTTACGGATGAGATAATCGTGAAATAGACATTGTCAATATCATTTATGAATAAAGGGGAATCTATTCAACCAGATTCTCTCTTTTTTTGTTATATTTGTATTATTACCTTAAAAACTAAGAATATGGTACAACACGCTAGACTCATTTTCTACACCCTTCTTCTTCTGGTAATCCCGTGCGAGAGCACCTTGGCGCAGAAGATTCCCGTCACGCCCATAGACTCATTGATAACTGTTGGATATGCCACCGGAAGTTTGAAAACCCTCTCGGTTCCGTAGAGATTACGGAGACACAGATGAATAAAGACCAGATAACGAACCCTTTGGAAGCAATCCGCGGACGTGTGCCGGGCTTGACTATCCAACGCGGGTCAAATGGTCCGGCAGCCTTGGATGCAGTACGCCTGCGGGGAACTACCTCACTGACCAGTGGCAATGACCCTTTGATAATCGTCGACGGAGTATTTGGTGACTTGAGTATGCTCACCTCCATTTACCCTACGGATATTGAGAGCTTCACCATTCTGAAAGACGCTTCCGAAACCGCACAATACGGTTCACGAGGAGCTTCCGGTGTGATCGAGGTCACCACTAAAAAAGGAATGAGCGGCAGAACACAGGTAGCCTACAACGGTAGCTTCGGAATTTCCACCGTCTACAAGAATCTGAAAATGCTGTCCGGCGATGAGGTACCGCCGTGTCGCCTCGGAACGCGGGATTTCCATTCTGGATAAAGGAAATAACACCGATTTTCAGAAAGAGATTGAACAGACAGGACTACAACAAAACCATCACATCGCCTTTTATGGCGGTTCCAGTGAGTCCAGCTATCGCGTTTCTCTTGGTTTCATGGATCGTCAGGGTGATTCTGAATGAAGACATGAAAAACTTCACTTCGAATATGAACATGAATCAGAAAATGTTCGACGGCTTCCTGAACTGCGAGCTGGGAATGTTCGGTTCCATTCAGAAGAATCATAATCTGGTGGATTATCAGAAAACGTTCTATTCGGCAGCCACATTCAACCCCACCTATCCCAACCATAAAGACCCGTCACCAATTCTTGGGATGGAATAACGACCAGTCAAATCACCAATCCATTGGCATGGATGGAAGTGCAGGACGATGATGCCACTTCGCACATCAGCACGCATGCCCGTCTGACTTTCAATCTACTGGAAGGGCTGAAACTTAACCTCTTCGGTGCCTATACCTATAATATCGTGGAAAATTCGCAATACCTCCCCACCTCCGTCTGGGCGAACGGCCAGGCTTACAAAGGAACCAAAAAGCGAGAATCCTTGCTGGGCAACATGATGCTGACCTATAAGAAAAACTGGAAAAAACATTTCTTTGACGTGTTGGCACTTGCCGAACTTCAAAGAAACCTACACGGGATATTATACAACAGTAAGCAATTTCAGCACCGACAAATTCGGGTATAATAATCTTCAGGCAGGCGCACTCCGTTTGTGGGAAGGCACTAATTCTTACTACGACCAACCCCGTCTGGCATCCTTCATGGGACGTTTCAACTATACATACGCCGACCGCTACGTACTGACGCTGAACGCCCGTACAGATGCTTCCTCCAAATTCGGGGCGAACCACAAATGGGGATTCTTCCCCTCCGCATCTGCCGCATGGGTGATTAGTGAAGAAGAATTTATGAAGCAGTTGCCGATGGTGGATAATCTGAAATTCCGTATTGGCTACGGTCTGGCAGGTAATCAGAGTGGGATTGACTCATACACTACATTGAACCTTGTAAAGCCGAACGGTGTAGTCCCCGTCGGAAACTCCGCCGTCGTATCTTTAGGAGACTTACGGAACACGAATCCCGACCTGAAATGGGAAGTGAAACATACCTTTAATACCGGTATCGACGTAGCTCTTTTCGGCAACCGCCTGCTGCTTTCCGCCAACTATTACAACTCCCGAACCACAGACATGCTTTACCTTTACAACGTAAGCGTACCGCCTTTCACCTATAACACCTTGCTTGCCAACATCGGTTCCATGCGCAACTGGGGTACGGAAATCGCCATCGGCATCACCCCCTTGAAGACCAAGGATATCGAACTGAATATCAATGCCAATATCACTTTCCAGCGCAACAAACTGCTCTCATTAAGCGGTATGTACAACGGCGAAATGCTTTCTGCTCCCGAATATAAAAGTCTTGCTGGCCTCGACGGACCGGCTTTCATGGAGGATACAACCACATCGTATATCAGATGGTGGGTCAACCGTTGGGCGTGTTCTATCTTCCCCACAGTACGGGACTGGAATCCGACGGAAACGGCGGATACACCTATGGCATCGCCGATCTGAATGGCGGAGGTGTCAGCCTTGAAGATGGTGAAGACCGCTACGTGGCAGGACAAGCCGTACCTAAAACGATTCTTGGCTCCAACATCAGTTTCCGCTACAAGCGTTTCGACCTGTCTTTGCAGGTTAACGGAGCTTTCGGACATAAAATTTACAACGGAACCTCCCTGACCTATATGAACATGAATATATTTCCCGACTATAACGTAATGAAGAAAGCCCGAAACAGAACATCAAGGATCAAACCGCCACCGACTATTGGTTGGAAAAGGAGATTATGTCAACTTCGACTATGTGACGCTGGGTTGGAATGTGCCGATTGAGAAAGTGCAGAAACTGAAGAAATATGTCCGCTCCCTGCGTCTGGCATTTACAGTCAACAACGGCAACCATTTCCGGTTATTCGGGACTTTCACCCGTGATTAACAGTTCAACAGTGAACTCCACTTTAGGCGTGGATGATAAACGGGGATATCCGTTGGCGCGGACGTACACTGGGATTGAGTATTAACTTTTAATGGAGGACGAGATGATGAAACAATATATGAAAAATAAAAGTCTTTTTGCAGAAGAAGAACTGCTTTCAAGGATAGCGGAACTGTTTTCAAAGAAGATCTTACGTCCTTCAGGGAGTGCTGGTATTCCTTCTTATAACGTGCACGGTTTATTCTCATGTAGTAAGTTTTTGGAAAATCCGAAGATAAGTTACCCGAAGATGACGTTTACAATACAATCTCGGAAGTATATCTCACAGTAGCTTCGCTTTATACATACGTAGGCGGTTATAGTGATAGTCAGGGATTGCAGGGAACGGGTAGGGGAGTCTACGACCTGAACACCTTTACCTCCGACGAAGCCATTATCCCCACCCGTGGAGGTGACTGGTATGACGGTGGTTTTTGGCAAGGACTTTACCTGCACGATTGGGGAATAGAGAATGATGCCATTCAGGCTACATGGGAATATCTCTATAAAGTCGTCATGTTAAGTAACAAATCACTGGAACGGATAGACAAATTCGCCGAAACTCATTCCGCTACGGAACTGCCGGCATACCGTGCCGAAGTACGTGCCATGCGGGCTATGTATTATTATTACCTGATGGATTTGTTCGGACGCATCCCGCTAGTTCAATCCTCTTCCGTAGCAATGAAAGATGTAGTGCAAAGTGAACGAAAAACGGTCTTTGACTTTGTTGTCAAGGAATTGCAAGAGGCGGCTCCTTTGTTGAGCGATGCACATAGCAACCAGTCCGGCCCTTACTATGGCCGTATCACTCGCCCCGTGGTAACTTTCCTACTGGCCAAACTGGCTTTGAACTCCGAAGTTTATACAGACAATGATTGGACGGACGGACAACGCCCGGATGGAAAAAATATAAAGTTCACAGTGAACGGCAGCGAACTAAATGCCTGGGAAACAGTTATCTACTATTGTGACCAACTCAAGACTATGGGCTACAAACTGGAACCGGAATACGAAACGAATTTCTCTATATTCAACGAACCGTCCGTAGAGAATGTCTTCACTATCCCGATGAACAAAACTCTGTACACCAACCAGATGCAATATCTCTTCCGTTCCCGCCACTATAATCACGCCAAGGCTTACGGACTAAGCGGTGAGAACGGTCCCAGCGCCACCATTGAAGCCCTCGAAGCTTTCGGTTATGAAACCGCGGAACAAGATCCCCGTTTTGATATTTGCTATTTTGCAGGAATTGTCCACGACCTGAAAGGAAACATAATCAAACTGGATAATGGAACGGTACTGGAATATCTGCCCTGGAAAGTATCTCTGGATATAACAGATACCCCATACGAACAAACCGCAGGAGCCCGCATGAAAAAGTATGAAGTCGACCCGACTGCCACAAAAGACGGTAAGTTGATGGAGAATGACATTGTATTGTTCCGCTATGCAGACGCTTTGTTGATGAAGAGTGAAGCGAAAGTCCGGAACGGAGCAAACGGAGATGAAGAACTCAATGAAGTTCGTAGCCGTGTCAACGCTTCTCCCCGCACTGCCACTTTAGAGAATATCCTTGCCGAACGTCAGCTGGAACTGGCTTGGGAAGGATGGAGACGACAGGACTTAGTCCGCTTCGGGAAGTTTACAAGAGCTTACAGCAGCCGTCCGCAACTACCGGATGAGGCAAGTGGATATACAACTGTATTCCCTATACCGGAGAAAATACGGGTGATGAATGAGAGGTTGAAACAGAATCCGGGGTATTAGGAAGAAGATAGTAGTAATCAAAATAAAAAATCCTCGATTTTCATCCGGAGAATCGAGGATTTATATTATTGTTGCAGCACTTGTAGAGATAATAGCTAATGCAGAAATCCATATTATATGTAGTGTGGTTATTACTCGATCCAGTCGAATAACTCAATTAAATCGAATTACCCAATCAAATCGAAATCATATTTTTCAAATTCACTCCCATTGATTATTATAGCAATTTGATGAAGCCCGAGATGGAATTTTCTCGTTGTAACCACACGGAAAGAGTGCTTTCGCGTTATTCGTGTGGTAGAATTCCCGGCATATTCTTTTTCGCTGATTTTATGAACTTTCTTCGTCAGCGTTCCATTTGCTTTGGTAATAAATACCATATTCAAGCCGTATTTTGATTGTCTTATTGCTATGATTCAACAAGTTAAAACCAAACTCCAACGAATCCCCGACTTTAACCTTAGGACTTGAAATCTGAAAATCCTCCACACTAATATTATTTCTGATAGAATCAAAGCCAAACAACTCCATCACCTCTGGAATCCCTTGTTTTAAGAGCGTCCGGCAACCGTGTTTAATAATCCAGTCTACCTCTTTCGATTCCCCCTTCCATTTCTTTGCCAAATCAATGACAATTTCCGGATTATCTTTCGCAATATCATTCAAATTATTGGCAACGCTCAACCGTACAAATCTTGCCGGATCATTTTTAAGATTCTCTAAAATAGGAATAATAGGTGTCGGGTCTTTCTTCAGATTCGGCAAAGCCATCGCCCAAGGCAAACGCGGACGGCAACCTTCTGACGAAAGCCGCCTTACTCCCCAATGCTCATGTTTCGACCAAACCAACATCTGCTTCATCATTTTATCTGGATATTTTATTATAAAGGGATGAGTCACAAATTCGCAACTTGTGAACTGTGTGATTTTCTCTATCGCCTTGACAGACGTTTCATAATCATCCAACCCATATTGCTCGACATAATTATCCAGAATCGCCCCATACTCCAGCATCAATCCAAACTTCGTATCATCTATTACCGAAAAATCAGGCCGCGTACTTTTTACATGATCCAACAACTCAAGAATCTTAGCGATTGCCTCTTTGTAATCTGCCGGCAAAAACTTTTTCAGAATGGTAGTGATATGTATGCAGCGCTGTTTAAGTTCCCTGCCTTCCCATTCATCATCCATAACTTGAGAAACAAACCCGTGAGCATCAAAATCATCGATAACAAGTTTTAAATCTTTCGTAAATAGGTCGAAAAATTGCTTGTTGTACATATTCTTAAAAGGTTCTGCCATACTTGATTTATATATTTTAGTTAGAGCCCCGACTTATTGGATATATTGTTCAATAATACTATATCTTTCCTTTAAAGAATCAATATGCTTCACCTCTCCTTCGGTCATTCCTTTCATATTAACTCCACATTTCTCGCAAAAGGACGAATCAACAGGATTTTTATGTCCATTTTCGCATATATACTTCTCGCCATTATCTCTTGTAAACACACCGCCTTTTACAACTTCTATTTTTCCCGTATCCGGCAGGCTGTTTAAACACTCTAATATTGTTTTCATCCATTTTAAATCCTTGGCATCATAAGAATTCTTTGTTGCTGACAACAATCCTCACCCTTCGTGGATTTTTCCTTTCACTATTGTTTCATATATAGACTCACCATCAAAAAGACAGCACTCCTTTATTAGAATTCTTATCTTTTTGTGTTCAATATGCTGATAGATAACGGGAATGACGAAATCAGGAGGAGTGGCAGATAAAACCTGTTTGATGTTAGCCGCCTCTTCCGCATAATAATCGAGATCTATGGAGATATATCTTTTTATAAGACTTTCTATTATCTCTGTTTGCGGATATTCCAGTAAAAACTCTACCCATTCGGAAGTCAAAGGTACCGCATCTTTTATTTGAGAAATAATATACCGCCTGTCTATTTCCTTTTGCAAATCAGATTGACTGATGGATGTACGAATGATCTCCTCTTCAGATAATTCTTTATTATTCATTTCAATGATACAGGCCGTTCCGGAAACAGAAACCATAAACATTGATTTATCCTTACCGGAAATTTCATCAAAATCGACTCTAAGAACCAACAATCGCATTTGCACCCAAGTTTAATGCTTTTGTTTCAATGCCTTTGATGCTTCGCCGTATATAATTTCCAATTTTCTTCTATACGAGTCAGAACGTCCACCAAAAGTCAGTGAATGATGCAGCAAAATCGGAGAATATATTGGTACCTATCACGATATTGGAACAGATGGTATCTATATATTTTTATAGGACAACCCTCTATTGTGTTAGTCGTGGACATGATAAATTCGTTTCTCATAATATGAATTTTAAAGTGTTAGTCTTTATTTTATGTCGCTTTACGTCCATTTGTTTGCTACACAAATATATGTCTTTTTTTTTAAAAGGACAAGCCCTAAAAACAGAAGTGAGCCACAAAAAAGATTGCAGCTCACTTATACCTTATATATTATAGCAAAAATTAATCGAAGAAACTCTTGAACTTCTTGAAAATCTTCTCCTTCACCGACGTGTTAGGTTTGAAGTTGTCCGAAGCCTCCATCTTTTCGAGCGTGCTCTTTTCCTCTTTATTGAGCGCTTCCGGCACATAGATACTGATGTTGACGAGTAAATCCCCCGTTCCGTACCCGTTCACATTCGGCAATCCCTTGCCGCGCAAACGAAGCACCTTACCCGGTTGAGTACCCGAATCAATCTTTACTTTCACTTTGCCGTCGATAGTCAGATTTCCACAGCTCCGCCCAGAGCAGCAGTCGGGAAACTAAGCAACAGATTATAAATCAAATCATTCTAGTCGCGAATCAAGTCCTGATGCGGTTCTTCCTCTACGAGAATCAACAAGTCGCCACCACACCATTGTGTTTGCCGGCATTTCCTTTGCCACCCATAGAAGCTGCATACCCTCTGCCACTCCGGCAGGATTTTCACCGACACCACTTCTTCACCGTAAATGATTCCGTCGCCACCACACTTCTTACATTTGTTCTTGATAATCTTACCCTCACCGCCACAAGTAGAACAAGTGACGCGAGTCTGCATAGTGCCCAGAATAGTCTGCTGGTTACGGATCACGGAGCCGCTACCCTTACAAGTGGGACAAGTCTCGAACCGCCGTCACCTTCGGCACCCGTGCCATGACACTGGTCACGGCATATTTTTGAGTTTAAATTTCTTTTCTACTCCGGTAGAGATCTCCTTCAACGTCAGCTTCACTTTCACGAAGGTCACTGCCGCGATACCGGCGTTGCTGTGAACCGCCACCGCCAAATCCGCTAAACCCTCCGAAGCCTCCCGAAACCGCCGCCGCGGCACCGAAGATGTCGCCAAACATAGAGAAATGTCATCCATCGACATCCCTCGCCACCGAAACCACCGCACGGACCGCCATTGCCTGCCGCACCGCTCACTCCCGCATGATGACCAGAACTGATCGTAACGCGAACGCTTTTCCGGGTTACTCAACACGTCATAAGCCTCGGCCGCCTCCTTAAATTTCTCTTCCGCCTCCTTATCCCCAGATTCTTGTCAGGGTGATACTGGATTGCTTTCTTACGGTACGCTTTCTTAATCTCCTCTACTGTGGCTGTCTTCGTCACCTCCAATATTTCGTAATAGTCTCTTTTTTCTGCCATGCTTCTTTAAAAATTATGAGTTTTATGGGTTGCGAATCCTTATTCCCCTACTACCACTTTGGCGTGGCGCAACACTTTGTCGTTCAGTGTATACCCCGTCTGCACACAATCCAGAATCTTACCTTTCTGTGCTTCCGACGGTGCGGGGATTACCGCGATGGCTTCATGGAAATCAGTATCCAGCGGTTGGTCTTTCGTCTCGATGACTTTCACACCATTTTGAGCCAGAACAGCCATAAATTTATTGTAAATCAGTTCCACCCCTTCTTTTACGGCATTGACATCCGTTGCCGTTTCCATCGTCTTGATGGCACGTTCGAAATCGTCCACTACCGGAAGAATACTGCCAAGACTCTTTTCGCCACCATTCAGGATCAGTTCGGCCTTCTCCTTTAAAGTGCGTTTACGATAATTGTCGAACTCGGCAGACAGGCGCAGATATTTATCCTTTTGCTCTTCAAGCGCTTCTTGGCCTTTTCCAGTTCCTTTTCCAACTCCTCTTCATGAGTCAGCGGAGCGGTTTCCCTCTGCTTGTTCGTTTTGCGGTTGGTCTTCCGCAGGATTGTGAGTTTCCTCCACATTCAGTTCCTCTTCCTTCACTTTTTTTTCTTTCGGATCCATCTTGGTATTTACTATTTTATTATTTACTATTTAGAAACACACGTTATCTATGCAAGATACCGCTTATAAACATACCGGACTGACCGGATGTCACAGATTTCGTCTGCAAAAACTTTGCCAAGTTGGCCGTTTTGCCAAAAAACGCAGCAAAGGTAACACTTTTATGTCAGATTGGCACATATCAGATAGCTCATAATTCATTTTAAATGTCTACCTTTGCACGCTCAAATGAAAATAGTAACTAGTAAAATAGTAAATAATAAGATGATTACAGTTTCGAACGTATCGGTTCAGTTTGGTAAAAGAGTGTTATTTAATGACGTAAACCTGAAGTTTACGAGTGGTAATTATTATGGTATTATCGGTGCGAACGGTGCGGGAAAATCTACGTTTCTTCGTACGATTTACGGAGATTTGGACCCGACAACAGGTACGATTGCGCTCGGACCGGGCGAACGTCTCTCGGTGTTGAGTCAGGACCACTTCAAGTGGGACTCATATACTGTCATGGATACCGTCATGATGGGACATACCGTGTTGTGGGACATCATGAAGCAGCGCGAAGAATTGTATGCAAAAGAAGATTTCACAGACGAAGACGGACTGAAAGTATCCGAATTGAAGAAAAATTTGCCGAGTTGGACGGATGGAATGCGGAAAGCGACGCAGCCATGCTGTTGAGCGGACTGGGCGTGAAAGAAGATAAGCATTACGTATTGATGGGTGAATTGAGTGGTAAGGAAAAAGTGCGTGTCATGCTGGCGCAGGCATTGTACGGAAATCCGGACAACCTCTTGCTCGATGAGCCTACCAATGACTTGGATATGGAAACAGTGACCTGGTTGGAAGAATATCTTGCCAACTTCGAGCATACCGTATTGGTGGTAAGCCACGACCGTCACTTCCTCGACTCTGTATGTACACACACCGTAGACATCGACTACGGAAAATCAATATGTTTGCCGGTAACTATAGTTTCTGGTACGAATCCAGCCAATTGGCTCTCCGTCAGCAACAGAACCAGAAGGCGAAGGCTGAAGAGAAGAAGAAAGAACTCGAAGAGTTTATCCGCCGTTTCAGCGCGAACGTAGCGAAGAGCAAGCAGACAACGAGCCGTAAGAAGATGTTGGAGAAACTGAACGTAGAAGAAATCAAACCTTCTTCACGTAAGTATCCGGGCATCATCTTCACTCCCGAACGCGAGCCGGGCAACCAGATTCTGGAAGTTTCCGGATTGAGCAAGAAGACGGAAGAAGGCGTGGTGCTCTTCAACGACGTGAACTTCAACGTAGAGAAAGGTGACAAGGTGGTATTCCTGTCACGCAATCCGCGCGCGATGACTGCTTTCTTCGAAATTATCAACGGAAACATGAAACCCGATGCAGGTACTTTCAACTGGGGGGTAACCATCACCACTGCTTACCTGCCGCTGGATAACACTGATTTCTTCAATTCCGACCTGAACACGGTAGACTGGTTGAGCCAGTTTGGAAGGCAACGAGGTATATATGAAAGGCTTCCTCGGACGTATGCTGTTCTCCGGCGAAGAGGTACTGAAGAAAGTAAGCGTACTCTCCGGAGGTGAGAAGATGCGTTGTATGATTGCCCGTATGCAGCTGCGCAATGCCAACTGCCTCATTCTGGACACTCCGACCAACCATCTGGACTTGGAATCTATCCGGCATTCAACAACAACCTGAAGACGTACAAAGGAAATATCCTCTTCTCTTCGCATGACCACGAATTTATTCAGACGGTTGCCAACCGCATCATCGAACTGACACCGAACGGTATCATCGACAAGATGATGGAATATGACGAATATATCACTTCCGACCATATTAAGGAATTGCGGGCGAAGATGTACGGAGACAAATAAGTGACCGGACGAATAAAAGCCCCTGACTCCCATACATGAAGTCTGATGAATAACCAATTTAACAGCAACCTATTCTCAACAATGGGTTGCTGTTCTTTTAACACTATGGAAATAAAATATTTTGAAAACAGAGAAGATTGGCGAAAATGGCTGGCAGACAACTTTGAAAACGCCAATGACGTTTGGTTTGTATTCCCCCAAATCTTCGGGCGAAAAGTGTTACATACAACGACGCTGTCGAGGAAGCCCTTTGCTTCGGATGGATCGACAGCACCATAAAGGCGCTCGACAAAGAACATAAAATCCAGCATTTCACACAGAAACCCTAAAAGTTCCTACTCGCAAGCCAACAAAGAGAGACTGAAATGGTTGCTGGAACATAATATGATTCACCCTGATAGGGAAGATAATATACGAAAAGTATTGTCAGCCCCTTTGTCTTCCCGAATGATATTATCGGAAAACTGAAAGAGGATAAAACAGTATGGGAGAATTACCAACAATTTTCCGATGCGTATAGACGTATCCGAATTGCATACATTGAAGCTGCCAGAAAACGGCCCGAAGAATTTGAAAAGCGATTGAACAACTTCATCAATAAAACGAAGGAAAATAAAATGATAAAAGGATTTGGGGAATTGAAAATACTACTAATCCCTATGTCTGTAATTGTAACTTTGATTGCAATAACAGGACAGAAGCATTATGCGCATAATTGATATTCAATTCTCTTTCTCGAACGTAGTTATTTTTCTGCCCTTCACCTTTCTTCCAGATTCCTGATAAATAGTGTGTTTACGGGTGAAGGGGCGCTCTTACACCGTCTTTTTACCGTAAGCGTCTCCGCGATTCTATATAGTGTATTAAAATAAAAGGCTAATGATCCCTTTTAGTCATTATCCTTTTCCCATCTGTCAGGAAGCAGTTCCCTGTTTTTCAATTGGTGTGTTCGGTTGCCATTCGGCTGTTCTGTTTATCACATCCGTGAGATACTCAAATAAATTCACTTTATGCATCCTACAAGTGAGTGCTATCGTATAGAGTATGGCGCCTCGTTCGGCCCCCATGGCTGCCGAAGAACAATGAGTTTTTCTTGACAAGGATATGTACCGGTTCATCCGTTCAACCATATTGTTGTCCAGATAAGTGTCACCATAATTAAAGATGTCCACCACTGCATTCCACTCATTGCGAAGATAGGTAATGGCTTCCTGCAGTTCGCTCTTAGGTAATAAATCCCCCCGTTCTTCTATTTCATCAAACACATCTTTTATTTCTCCGAGTATGTCCGGCGCATATTTTTCGATGCATAAGATTCTGTTCTACCGTCCATCCCTCAACCCCAACTTTATGCTTATGCTCGTTTTGATAAAGTGCGTTTATCAGCTCCACGATCCTTTTTGCATCCGGGTCCTTCTCACCGCAATCTATAAATTCCCGTTTTATATGTTGCAAGCACGGGATGCGTGTGATATTGGGATAAGCATCGCTTTCGAGCTTCCGGTAAGGTGAGTAACCATCGCTTTGTATGATACCTTTGCAACTGCCTAATTCGTTAAGAATAACTCTTTCAGACCGGCCGTCATCATAGAGCAGGTATATCATCACGGTGTTTATGCCGACAACCACCCAAAGGTATCCCTTCCTGACTCCTTTTCCCTTGCTGTTCTTTTCCGGGACGAGTATTTTGTAATAGGTTTCATCGGCTGCCTTATAAGGATCACTCAAAGCTGTCTGCCGGATGCACTTATAAAGATTTTCGAAGAGGTTTGAGGCTTTCTCTATCAACTTATGAGCCGTAGGTTTCTTCAGCGTAAAGCCATGACTCTCGAAGTAGTTGATGATTCTTTCAACAGGTAGCGATTGTATATAACGTAATTCCATCAACCCGGCAATGAATGAGCCGTCATAGCTGGAATTCAAGAGGCCGAAGCCGGTGTTTTCCCTCAAACAGGCGACCTTCTTGCGTATAGGTGTGTATCTTGTAGACATGCTTGATGAAGCGCATGGGTACACATTCATAGCGGACGCATATTCTGGGAACAGTGGTAAACAACCGGGCCTTATTGATGTCAAAATCGGAATCATCGGGATAAACGACATGTTCTTCTTCCTCCATCTCATAATGCATGTCACGTTTGGCCCCATTATTCTTTCTTGCTTTACGCTTATCTGCTTTTCCGCTTCTATCTTCTGCCGCTCTTCTTCGGATATGGCAGATTGGGGATTTGCCGTTCGGATGTGTTGGATACAAGTTTGGCGAGTCCCTTAGTAAGACGCTGTTGCTTGCCAAGAGATTCGCCTTTTGGGAGTGCCTCTTTAAGGGAAGAAACCTCCTTTATCAAAGCATCTATTTGGTCCAAGAGTCTGTTGTTGTCATCTCGTAATCCCTTGATTTGTTCCTTCAATAACTCTATGATCTCATCCTTTTTCATGGCATAAAGATATAAAAAATCAACGAATTGGCCAAATAAACCGGATGATATCTTTAGCACAAATAACTAATAATCAGAATGTTGAATTAGATCCTGAAACGTTTTCTCAACCGTACAGACTTTAATGACACTCCATTTAAGATAAAAGACAAAACCTGATAAGAAATCTCGTAATTGCCTGTATTGGGGTTAAATGTCGGTAACTCAAAACTTCCACCTTCGAGGCGCTTGTAGTACAGAAGAAAGCCATCGCCATCCCAACGCAGTATTTTTACACTTTGTCGGTTTTTACCAAAGAATAAAAAGATATCTCCGGAAACGGGAGACAAGTCCTTCATTTCCGATCGTATAATTTTGAATAAACCGTCAATGCCAAGGTTCATACGAACAAAGCCCTGGTACAGATAGTATCGATTGGCTGATGTTAGAGAATACATGGATCTCCCTCCTTTCTTTCGTAATCGCGCAACATTTTAATAACACCACCGGGTGTGGCCCGTTTGACCGAAATGGTGGTTCCACTGTTAAAGGTGATTGTGATCCCGGCAAGACTAAACTCTTCTTCCGACAACATGGCGGGTGCTATTTGAGTGAATGAAGGAGAGGAAGTTGTCGGTTGGGAGGGTTCAACGCCGCCATAATAATCACGGACCACATCTGCCTTGGCTTGTTTAACGCTATAGCCCCGTCTGGACATCCAGGAACTCATACCACCAAAAGTGGTATGCTGATCGCAACAAACATCGGCTAAAGAACAATTGTAGTCTACTTTCAATGCTTCAAGGAAATGTTTCCAAGTTTTTCCAAATCGATTTTCTGCTAAATCCATAATGCTTCATTTTATACATAGCAAAATATAAGAATGAAAAGGGCGACAAGATAGAATCGCGGAGACGCTTACATATGCAATACGATGAATGTAATGATGAAAAACTCTACCTTCACCCGTAGAGAGCTTATTTATCAGGAGTTCAGAAGAAAGGTGAAGGAGAATAGAGAAATGAGTTTTTTGTAGGAGAAGTGTGAAACTTCTTTTAGTATAAGTAAAAAGTATAGCTTTAGAGAACGGAAAGCTTAGCTTTAGGTGGGCAAAGCTATGCTTTAGGAAGAGGAAACAATCTATATGTGAAATAATCATGAATATATTCATTCTGCTTAAAATTGGCCAAAAGCATGTTTCTTTTAAATAAGAAAAGGGCTGTTTTTAGTAAGTTGAAGTTTTAGACAGCCCTCAATTCTTTTATTTCTTATAAACCAACTTGCTCGGAACTCCCTCCCCGAACAAATTATCACCTAGCGTCGTAATCTTATTTCCGGTAGCCAACACATAGCGGAGATTATCGCATCCCATAAAGCACCGAACTCAATAGCCGTTACACTGGCCGGTAATTCCAGCGTGCCGCACAAGCGACCGCAATTACTAAATACACGCTGTCCGATTGATTTCAGGTTATGAGGTAATTTCATATTCAGCAGATACTTCTTTTGCGAGAAAGTGAAGTCGGGGATAGCCGTTGCATTCGTCTTGGAAATATCAACCGATACGAGATTCGGCATATAATCACGGATAAGTTTGAAGTCAGCGTTATCCAGTTTCCCTTCAACGGTCAGGAAGTTGATGTCTCTGGGTTGCAGTCCGGCTTTCAGGATCTCTTCTTCCAGTTTACCCATTGCCCCCACTTGCAGGGTAGTCTCTACCGGTTCGCCTTCGATAAAAGCAAAATTCTGCCATCTGTCCTTGTAGCGGTAAGAGTCGCTGCTTCCCAGAGGGACGAAGATGGCGGTAACGCTGTCTGCCAATGCTTCCGGCAACAGGTTGGGAGCTGTCTTCTTCCGGATCTGACAGATTTTCAGATTCTCACAACCTTTGAAGGCGGCATCCTCTATATTCTTCGTTTTCTCCGAAAGAATCACTTTCTCCAGAGTGGCTTTACCTTTGGTCACTCCGCCTACCACATTCGAGAAAGCATAGGCAGGGATGAAGTTCGGCATATAAATGTAGAATTTTCCATTGGGATAAGTACCGGCTTTTCCGCTGTACATCTTGATTTCTGCGTTCGAAATATCCAATACTTTCAGATTGGCAAATTCGTCACGGAGATGCCGGAAGTCCTCTGCATTCAGTTTTCCGGTCAGTGTGAGGTGGGTGACACTGTTGGCTTCCTCTTCAGTCATCATGGAAATCAGCGTACCGGGCTTACTCACATAATACGTCTTACTCACTTGGGCGGCGGCTCCTAATGCATTAGCGGCCAGTAAGAAACTTATCAATAGTAGTTTAATTTTCATAATTTTGTAGATTTGTTCTGACAAATATAGGAAAAATAGAGAATACATGATGTTTTTTTATGTTTTATATCTAATTTTGTAGCCGGATTAACAAATTGTAAAAATGGAGGCAGACAACATAGATGGGAAGAAAGAACCCAAAAGACTTCCTGTGTGGGCATGTATCTCGCTGTTTATTGTGGTACTTTTCATATTTATTGGATTGTATGGGACACTGGTTAGCGGAGGCTTGTCGTTGGTTCTTGGAGTGGAGGCTCGTCATCCGGGAGTAGTAGGGTATATTTTCGTGGAGGCCAGTATGCTTTTGGCTGTTCTTACTGCTGCCGTAATCTTGCTTCGTCTCGAACGTCGTCCGTTTTCTGATTTGGGACTTTCTTTAAAAGGACATGCCAGTGGACTGTGGTATGGACTTCTGATGGCAATCTTGCTCTATTTGCTGGGTTTCGGAATCTCTGTTGTTTTGGGAGAAATAGAAGTCACCGGTTTTCAGTTTAAGCCGTTGGATTTATTGGGGTCGTGGGTGTTTTTCCTGTTAGTGGCGTTGTTTGAAGAGATTCTGATGCGCGGCTATATCCTCGGACGTCTGCTTCATACTAATATGAATAAATTCCTGGCGCTCTTCATCTCGTCGGCATTATTCGCGTTTATGCATATCTTTAATCCAGAAATAGCTTTCCTACCGATGCTTAATCTCTTACTTGCCGGTATGTTGCTGGGTGCTTCCTATCTTTATACCCGGAATCTGTGTTTCCCTATCTCTCTTCATCTTTTCTGGAATTGGATTCAAGGTCCGATTCTAGGTTATCAGGTGAGCGGAGATAATTTCACGACGAGCATGCTGACTTTGCGTATGCCCGAAGAAAACGTACTGAATGGCGGAGCCTTCGGTTTTGAAGGCTCGCTCATTTGCACAGTACTTATGATTGTTTTTACGATTCTGATCGTGTGGTGGGGAGAAAAAAGGGAAGCAATCAGTCTTGCTGTACCCCGATCATACTAAGCTGAATCCGTTTCCGGTCATAATCTACATTCATCACTCTGACCATGACGTGTTGATGGATGGATACCACTTCCGTCGGATCGGAAATGAACCGTTCCGCTAATTGCGAGAGGTGCACCAGTCCGTTCTCCTTAATACCTATATCGACAAACGCCCCGAAATTGGTGATGTTGCCTACGATGCCCGGAAGAATCATTCCTTCGCGCAAATCGGCTATGGTGCGCACGTTCTTGTCGAATTCGAAGACTTTGATAGCCTTACGCGGGTCACGTCCCGGCTTGTCGAGTTCCTGCAGAATGTCCTGTAAGGTGGGCAGACCGACGGTAGGGGTGATGTAGGCGGAGATGTTAATCTTCCGGCGGAGTTCCTTGTCGGCTATCAGTTCGTCGATGGTACATTTCAGGTCTTTGGCCATTTGCTCTACGATGTGGTAGCTTTCCGGATGCACGGCGGTGTTGTCCAGCGGATTCTTGGCTCCGGGGATGCGGAGGAATCCGGCACACTGTTCGAAAGCCTTGGCACCCATGCGAGGAACTTTCATCAACTCTTTCCGTGAACCGAAAGCTCCGTTTTCCGCCCGGTAGTTGACGATGTTTTGAGCCAGTTGCGGTCCCAGTCCGGAGATATAAGTCAATAGATGGCTGCTTGCCGTATTCAGGTTTACACCGACCAGGTTCACGCAATTCTCTACTGTCTGATCGAGCGCTTTTTTCAGTTTTGTCTGGTCTACATCGTGCTGGTATTGACCTACACCGATGGATTTAGGATCTATCTTCACCAATTCTGCCAACGGGTCCATCAGGCGGCGGCCGATGGAGACTGCTCCCCGCACCGTTACGTCATAATCGGGAAACTCGTCGCGGGCAATCTTCGAAGCCGAATAAATGGAAGCTCCCTGCTCACTGACTACAAACACGGGTATCTGACGGTCGAAGCTTTGGCTGTTGATGAAATCTTCTGTCTCACGGCTTGCCGTTCCGTTGCCGATGGAAATGGCTTCTATCTGATAGGCCTCAATCATCTTGCGGAGTTTGGAAGCAGCTTCTCCTGTTTTGTTCACGGGAGGATGCGGATAGATATTCTCATTATGCAACAGATTGCCTTGTGCATCGAGGCAGACAACTTTACATCCCGTACGGAATCCGGGGTCGATGGCGAGCACCCGTTTTTGTCCCAATGGAGGGGCGAGAAGAAGTTGACGGAGGTTCTCGGTGAATACCCGGATGGCTTCCTCGTCGGCTTTTTCTTTGGATTGAGCGGCAAATTCTGTTTCGATGGAGGGCTTGAGCAGACGCTTGTAGGCATCGACTGTGGCTTCGTCCACCTGCTGGCTACACTCGTTGTTGCCACGTACGAACTGACGTTCCAGGCGTTCGATGCAGGCCTCGTCGTCGGGATTGATAGACACTTTCAGCACCCCTTCCGACTCTGCCCGGCGGATGGCGAGTAGACGGTGGGACGTGCAACGTTTCAGTGGCTCGGAGAAATCGAAATAATCGCGGTATTTCGCTGCTTCTTCCTCTTTTCCTTTCACTACTTTGGCACTAATCTCTGCCTGGCGGCTGAACTGATTACGTACCGTGTTGCGGGCACGTTCGTCCTCGTTCACTTGCTCTGCAATGATGTCACGGGCGCCTTTCAGGGCATCTTCCACATCTTTCACGTCTCCTTTCACGAAGGAGGCAGCCTTGGTACTAAGATTGTTTTCCCTTTGCAACATCAGGATGGTGGCAAGCGGTTCCAACCCTTTCTGGCGGGCTACTTCAGCACGTGTCTTCCGCTTGGGTTTATAAGGAAGATAAATGTCTTCCAGTTCCGTCGGATTCCAGGTGTCGTTGATACGTTTCTCCAGTTCGGCAGTCAGTTTTCCCTGCTCGTTGATGGTGCCGAGAATCGTTTCTTTCCGTTTGGCTATGTCGCACAACTTATCGTGTTGCTCTTTATTTGCTCTATCTGCACTTCATCCAGTCCGCCGGTAGCTTCTTTACGGTAACGACTGATGAAGGGAATCGTAGCACCTTCACCCAAAAGATGGAGCGTACTACTTATTTGTCTTTCCGGTATACCCAGAAAACCGGAAATCATCTTGTGAAATAATTCCATAATTTGTATTTTTTGAGAGTAAATGAGCGACAAAAATACATATAAATCTGCTAAACCCGACAAGTTTTACTATATTTGCAACTCAATTAATGAATTAACACATCAAAACTGCATAATTATGCTGGGATGTCTTGGATATCTTTTTATCTGTTTCCTTTGGCTTCTGCAGTCAACGGAAGTATTGGCTGTCTCTAAAGATAAGAAACCTATTCTGATTATTTGCTCTTATAATCCGGCAGCACACCAAACCTCGGTCACTATTTCCGATTATATGGATGAATATAGTAAGTTGGGAGGACAGCGCGACATTGTCATCGAAAACATGAACTGTAAAGTTTCTCGGAGGCTCCGTTATGGAGCGCGATGATGACGCAGATTCTGGCTAAATATCAGGGAGAAAAGCATCCGGCACAAATTATTTTATTAGGACAGGAAGCGTGGGCTGCCTATTTGTCGCAGAGGGATGAAATGCAGGTGAAAGTGCCGGTGATGTGCAGTCTGGCCAATAGTAATGTGGTGATATTGCCAAAAGATACGGTGGAAAACCTTGATTGCTGGATGCCCGAATCTGTCGATATCTTTGAAGATCATCTGGATATTCCCGAACTGGAATCGGGATTTATCAATCAATATAATATAGAAGGTAATATCTCCATGATTCAAGCTTTCTATCCGAAAACGAAACACATTGCCTTTATCTCGGACAATACTTATGGCGGAGTGACTATGCAAGCGTTGGTACGAAAAGAAATGAAGAAGTTCCCCGATCTGGATTTGATTTTGATGGACGGCCGGAGACATTCTATTTATACCATCGTTGAGGAATTGAGACAGCTGCCCGAAAATACGGTTATTCTGGTGGGAACGTGGCGTGGATATGAACGAGGGTATTTCATGCGGAATGCGACGTATGCCATGATGGAGGCTACTCCTACCATCCCGGCTTTTACTCCTTCATCGGTGAGCCTTGGATATTGGGCGATAGGAGGAGTGCTGCCCGATTATCGGAAAGTGGGAGGAGAAATGGCTATGGAGTCCATACGGATGGATCAGCACCCGGAGGATACGGGGAAGCATCTTTCGATGATTGGCTCTAAAGCGGTATTGGATAGCCGCAAGGTGAAAGAGTGGGGGCTGCACCCAAGCGTGTTGCCTTTTAAAGTGCAGCTTGTCAACCAACCGGTTTCGTTCTATCAGCAATATACTTATCAGATATGGTCTGCTTGTGCTTTGTTCGTGATTCTGGTACTTGGCTTATGTATCTCTCTTTTCTATTATTTCCGTACGAAACGTTTGAAAGACGAGCTTCTGAAATCGGAGAAGGATTTGCGTGTAGCGAAAGACAGGGCGGAAGAGTCTAATCGTCTGAAGAGTGCTTTCCTTGCCAATATGAGTCATGAGATACGGACGCCGTTGAACTCGATTGTCGGCTTTTCGGATGTACTGGCAATGGGCGGTAGCACGGAGGATGAACAGCAGTCTTATTATAAGATTATCAAAACCAATTCGGATTTGTTGCTTCGTCTGATTAATGATATTCTCGATCTTTCACGTCTGGAGGCGAACCGGGTGACTTTGACGTGGGAGGAATGTGATGTGGTGCAGTTGTGTAGTCAGGTGGTTGCCTCTGTTAGTTTTTCACGGCAGTCGTCGGACAATCAGTTCTTGTTTTCCACTTCTTTTGAAACTTTCCGGATGGTGACGGATGTGCAGCGTATGCAACAGGTAATCATTAATCTGCTGTCCAACGCCGACAAATTTACGAAACGCGGGAAGATTACCTTGGACTTTTCTGTGAATGAGGAAAAGCAAATGGCTATTTTCTCGGTAACGGATACCGGATGCGGTATCCCGAAAGAAAAACAGGGACTTGTGTTCGAGCGTTTTGAAAAGCTGAATGAGTACGCCCAGGGAACCGGATTGGGATTGTCTATCTGTAAATTGATTGTGCATAAATGGAGAGGAAGTATATGGATCGATCCTGACTATACCGGTGGGGCACGGTTCGTATTTTCGCATCCGCTAAATATAGAAAAAGAATGAAACGAATAGGATTTATTTATGGCTTGCTTTTCTGTCTCGTACTGTCTGTTGCGGCGCAGGAAAAGGTGGTGAAGCTGAAGATTGTGGAAACGAGTGACGTACATGGTAATTATTATCCTTACAATTTTATAACCCGCCACGAGTGGAAGGGTAGTCTGGCACGTATTTATTCTTTCGTGCAGAAAGAGCGTGAACAGTATAAAGAGAATCTGATATTGCTGGATAATGGTGATATTTTGCAGGGACAGCCTACTGCCTATTACTATAATTATATAGATACGGTGTCTCCTCATCTTTGTTCGGAAATGATGAATTTCATGAAATATGATGCCGGTAATATGGGGAACCATGATGTGGAAACGGGACGTGCTGTGTTCGACCGTTGGATAGCCACTTGTGACTTCCCTGTGTTGGGTGCCAACATCATTGATACGTCTACGGGAAAACCCCATCTGGCTCCTTATAAGGTGTTGGAACGTGATGGCGTGAAGATTGTGGTATTGGGTATGATTACTCCTGCCATCCCTGCATGGCTTTCTGAAAATCTGTGGAAAGGCTTGCGTTTCGACGATATGGAAGAGACGGCACGCAAATGGATGAGGATTATCCGTGAAAAAGAGAATCCGGATTTGGTGATCGGGTTGTTTCATGCCGGACAGGAGGCTTTCAAAATGTCGGGCAAATACAATGAGAATGCTTCTCTTAACGTAGCGAAGAATGTGCCGGGATTCGATATCGTGTTAATGGGGCACGATCATGCCCGCGAATGTAAGAAGGTGATGAATGTAGCCGGAGATTCGGTGTTGATTATCGATCCGGCCAGCAATGGAATTGTATTGTCTAATGTCGATGTGACCTTGAAACTGAAAGATGGAAAGGTGCAGAGCAAGGACGTCAAAGGGGAGTTGACAGGAACGGAAGCTTACGGAATCAGCGAGGATTTCATGAAGCGTTTTGCTCCGCAATATGAGACGGTGCAGAAGTTTGTATCCAAGAAGATCGGCACTTTTACCGAGAGTATCTCTACTCATCCTGCTTTCTTCGGTCCTTCTGCTTTTATTGATCTGATACATACTTTACAGCTCGATATAACCGGAGCTGACATCTCTTTTGCCGCTCCGCTTTCGTTTGATGCGGAGATAAAGAAAGGGATGTGTTTGTCAGTGATATGTTCAACTTGTATATATGAGAATATGCTGTATGTGATGACGTTGTCCGGAAAGGAGATTAAGGATTTTCTGGAGATGTCTTATTATATGTGGACGAACCAGATGAAGTCACCGGAAAATCATCTGCTCTGGTTCAAGAAGAAACCTCGGGAAGGTGCGGAAGACAGGGCTTCTTTCCAGAACTTCAGTTTTAATTTCGACTCGGCTTCCGGCATTATTTATACGGTGGACGTGACAAAACCGAAGGGAGAAAAGATTACGATTACGAGCATGGCGGACGGTTCTCCTTTCCGTATGGATAAGATATATAGTGGCCTTAAATTCTTATCGTGGTAATGGTGGTGGAGAACTGTTGACGAAAGGATCGGGTATTCCGCAGGAGGATTTGAAGGACCGCATATTTTTCTACAGATAAAGATCTTCGTTTCTATTTGATGAATTATATCGAAAAGAAAGGTACGATGAACCCCAAAGCCCTGAATCAGTGGAAGTTTGTTCCGAGAAATGGACAGTGCCGGCTGCCCAACGTGATTCGTATATTTATTCCGGTCTGTTCAATAAGTAACTAAAAGTGTTCATTATGTCTGATAATACTCTTGAACGGCTTGTACATCTGATTAAATGCTGGTATATTTGTCGCAAAAAAGAGAGAGTATGTATATTCAAAATGTTCCCAGTAGGCATTTCTTCGGTAGTTCATTCCAAACTCAGCAGGCGGTTGAGCGCAGCTTCGCCGCCAGCGCTGACTGGCGGCCATCATCGCGAAGGTCAACTCCATGCTGACCAAGCTCAAGGCCGCCGGCATCCTCGCCTAAGGAGACCCCGCATGGACGGATACCCCAGCACCCCGCCCAACCCGTCCGACGGCGCAACCATGACGCAAGACGGCGGGGAGAGGACGAAACTGGACGACGAGAAGCCGTTCGCGCAAGTCGGCGACCTCGAAGCCCGATGGCACGCGCGCTCACCGGCGACGAACGAACCCGCGCCGAGACGCTGCTGCAGGACGCGAGCGACCTGATCCGCACCACATGCCCCCAATGGGCCAACGCCAAACCGGCCACGTTGAACGCATCGCCTGCATGGCCGTCAAACGAGCCATGCAGGCCGGCCCCGACATGTCGGGCGTCACCAAATCCACCCAGACCGCCGGCAGCTACAGCGAAAGCCTGAGCTACGCCAACCCCGCCGGCGACCTCTACCTCACCACCTCCGAAAGGAAGCGTTGGGCGGCGACGGCGAGGCATGATACGCCGATATGGCCGGAGGCGCGGCATGAAAGGCGAGACCATCACCCTCATCCACCGCACCCCGGCCGGCCATGATCCCGGCGGCGGCATCATCTGGGACACCGAACAGGAAACCGTCGAAGACGTGCTCATCCAGGACGGCAGCTAATCGAACCTCACCGACGGCATCCGCCCCGACGGCATCCGAGTCGCCAAACCATCACATGCCCCGCGCATGGCCCTACCGGAGCCTGCGCGGGGCCAAGGCGAGAATCGACGGCGTCGAATACACCGTGATCGGAGACCCCCGCCCCTACACGGGCGGCATCACCCCGACCCGCTGGAACCTCACCGTCGAACTCGCCGCCACCAGAGGATAGGAGACCGGCACATGGCAAAGGTAAAACTCAACCTCGCCGGCTTCCGCGCGGTACGCCAATCCGCACCCATCCAGCAGGCCATCGACCAACAGGCCACGCTCATCGCCGCCAGCGCCAACAGCATGGCACAGGTCGAAGGCGCGACCTACGAGGCCGCAACCCATGTCAGCACCCCCAAAGGCAGCGTCGCGCTCGCCACGACCGGGCACGGCTCCGAAGGCAACGTGAAGGCGATGGAGGACAACGCGAAGCACAACACGCTGCTCAAGGCGGTGAAACGGCGATGAGTCTCAACCTCGAAAAAACGGTCAAGGACTGGATCGACACCGACCCCAACGGCGACGGCCTGACCGCATACCTCGAAGTGCCCGCCGACCGGCCCAAGCGGTTCGTGACCATCGAGCGCGTCGGCGGCAGCGAGAACGAATACAGCAGCCACCCCATCCTCGCCATACAGGTATGGGCGGAAACCCGATGGCAGGCCGCCCAGCTCGCCACCGGCACGCTGCTGCCCCGACTGCTCGACCTCGACCTGCTCGACCCCATCGCCGCCGTCGGCGTGGAAAGCGTCATCGACTTCCCCGACCCCGGCCCGCCGCCCCAGCCCCGATACCAGATCACCATCCAGCTCGACGCCGCCACCCAATAAGACGACGCCGCACCATCCGAAAGGCACCATCATGGCCGAAACCAACCACAACAACAAGAAAAACGTCAGCCTCGGCAAGCCCAAGAAGACCGGCTGCCTCTACTACGCGCCCGCCGGCACCGCACTGCCCACCGACGCGACCACCGCACTGCCGGCAGCCTACACCTGCGTCGGCTACCTGTCGGAGGACGGCGTCACCAACGCCACCGACACCGACACCACCGACATCAACGAGATGGGCGGCATCAAGGTACTGTCCGAGATCAGCGGCTACGGCGAGACATGGCAGTTCAACATGATCGAAACCAACGAAGCCAGCCTCAAACTGCGTTTCGGCACCGCGAACGTCACCGGCACCGCCGACAAGCTCACCGTCTACCACGCCATCCCGTCCGGCGAAAGCCTCGTCCTCGTGTTCGAGATCGCCATGACCGGCAACCGCGTCAAGCGCATCGTAGTCGCCGACGGCACCATCACCGAATTCGACGACACCACCTACAGCGCCGGCGACGCCATCGGCTACGGCGTGACCATGAGCGCCAACCCCAGCGACCTCATCAACGGGTCCACCAGCGTCGAATACATCGCCAACGTCGCCACCGCCTCGCTTCAGCAAGATCCATCCCGCGCCCGCCGTCCGGCGGGCGCACCCCTCTGAAAGGACACGCATATGGCAGCCAAGCAGCCGCATGACCACAAAACCACGAAAAACCAGCCCAAGACCGTCGAGGCCATGGGCGTCACCCTCGCCGTCAGCCCCGCGATCTTCGACGACCTCGACATGGTCGAATACCTCTACGACCTCCAAACCGCCCAGTCCGGCAACGGTGCCGGCGCGTTCGCCATCGTCCCCTTCCTCAAGAAGCTCTGCGGCCCCCAGTACACGGCCATGAAGGACGCATTGCGCGACCCCGACACCGGGCGCGTGAGCATCGACAAGGTCAGCGCGATCGCCCAGCCCGAACAGGTCGCCCCAAACTCCTGACGCTCATAGGAATGCTCGCCACGGCACCCGACGCGCTCGAAGCGGACTTCCAGCGTTTCTATGGGCTTAACACCGACCTCATATGGACTGGCGAACTGCCCGCCAACCGGGCGGCCGCACTGGCCGCCAACCTCCCCCGCCAGTCCATCATCTGGCAAAAACTCAACCCGCGCCTCGCATGGGACGACCAAACCTACCTCCTCGCCGACATCCGCGACAGCCTCGCGTTCCTCGCCTGGGAAAACCAAGGAAGCCTCACGCAAGGGCGCGCGCTGGCGCGGACAACTCCAACGCCCCGGCACCGTCCGGCATGAAGCCACGGGCGGCGAGGTCATGGCGATGGACGACGAACAACTAGCCGCATACCTGGCCGCACCGCGCACCACCATCAGGGAGGCATAGCATGGCAATCGAGATCGCCACCGCGTTCGTACAGATCGTGCCCAGCATGAAGGGCGTCGGCAAGGCCATCGAATCGGCGTTCGGCAGCGCATCGGAAACCGCCGGCAACACCGCCGGCATCAAAGCCGGCAACGGCTTCGCCGGCGGCTTCGGCGCGAAACTCGGCGTCATCACCGGCATCGCGCAAAGCGTCGCGGGCAAGGCCATCGAAGCGTTCATGGGCCTGTCCGGCGAGATCACCAGCGCATCCGACAGCGCCCAGAAGTTCGCCAGCACCCTGAACTTCGCCGGCGTCAGCGAACAGCAGATCAAACGACTCACCGCCAGCACGCAGGACTACGCCGACAAGACCGTCTACGACCTCAACGACATCCGCAACACCACCGCCCAGCTCACCGCCAACGGCGTGCCCAACTACGACAAGCTCGCCGAAGCCGCAGGCAACCTCAACGCCGTCGCCGGCGGCTCCGCCGACACCTTCAAGTCCGTGGCGATGGTGCTGACGCAGACCGCCGGCCAGGGAAAACTCACGACCGAGAACTGGAACCAGCTCTCGGACGCGATCCCCGGCGCGAGCGGCAAAATCCAACAGGCACTCAAGGAGGCCGGAGCCTACACCGGCAACTTCCGCGACGCGATGGCCGACGGGCAGATCACCGCGCAGGAATTCAACGACGCGATCATGTCGCTCGGCTTCACCGACGCCGCCGTGGAAGCCGCCACATCCGCCAGCACCATCGAGGGAGCCACCGGCAACCTCGAAGCCGCGTTCGTCAAGCTCGGCGCGAGCGTGCTCGACAGCGTCAAACCCGCCATCACCGGCGGCATGAGCTGGATCGCCGACGGCGTCACCAACGCCGTGCCCGTCGTCCAGGCAGGCATCGAAGGGCTCATCGGCTGGTTCCAGCGCCTCTACTCCAAACTGGAGGAAAACGGCGCGATCACCGCGTTCAAATCCGCGTGGGACACCATCAGGGACGCGATCATGGGCGTCGTCAACATGGTCATCGACTGGGCGCACATGATCCCTCCAGGTCTCGCCGACGGCATCAAACTCGTCGCCGACACGCTCAACTGGTTCATCCAGCACGGCAAGGAACTCGCGCCCATCATCATCGGCATCGGCACCGCGTTCGCCGCAGTCAAGGGCTATCAGGCGCTCAACAGCGGTCTACAGGCGCTCACCGGAACCATGAACACGGTGACGACCGCCGCCAAGGGCATCAGCAACGGCATCATGCTCATGATGGACTTGGGCGGCCCGATTCAAATGCTCAAACAGATGGGCTCCAGCCTCAGCCTCGTCAAGACGGCTCAGACCGCGTGGAGCGCCGCCACCAAAATGGCGACCGCCGTGCAGGGCGCGTTCAACGCCGTCATAGCGGCAAACCCCATTGGCGCTATCGCCGTCGCCATCGCGGCCGTCGTGGCCACGCTCGTCTGGTTCTTCACCCAGACCGAGGTCGGCCGCAAGGCATGGGCCGCGTTCACCTCATGGCTCACGGACACGTGGAACACGATCGTCGCCACCGCGCAAGACCTATGGAACGGGCTCGGCGAATTCCTCGCCAACCTATGGGCCACGATCACAGGTACCGTGCAATCCGCATGGGACGGCATCGCCGGCTTCTTCACGGGCCTATGGCGAGACGATCAGCGGCGGCGTCACCGGCGCATGGACGTCGATCACCACGTTCCTGTCCGGCGCGTGGACCGGCATCAGCACGACCGCCACGACGATCTTCACCGGGATACGAGACTTCATCGTCAACGTGTTCACCGTCATCGGCGCGCTCATCGTCGCACCCTTGCAGGCGATCCAGAACGGCATCAACACCGTGTTCGGCTGGATACTCCGTTCATCACCCAGCAGATGAACAGCACGAACACCGTGTGGAGCACCATCTGACGGCGATCTACAACGTCGTCAACACGATCTTCACGCTGATAAGCGGCTACATCTCGACCGCGGTGAACGCGATCCGCACGGTCATCGTCGTGTTCCTCAGCCTCCTCAAGGGAGACTGGCAGGGCGCATGGGACGCGATCAAATCGTTCTTCACGACCATGGGACGGCATCAAAGCGTTCCTGTCGAACATCCTCGACGGAATCAAGGCCGCCTGGACCACCGTATGGACCGCCATCAGCACGTTCTTCACCGACGTGGAACAAGATCGTCGCGTTCTTCATGCCGATCATCAACGGCATCAGGACCACGATCGGCACCGTCCTCAACGCCATCAGCGGCGTATGGACGAGCATCTGGAACGCGGTCAGGTCCGTCGCGTCCACCATCTGGAACGCGATCAGCGGCGTGGTGTCCACATGCATCCAGAATGTGAGCAACACCATCTCGACCGTCCTGAACGCCATCAGCGGCGTGTGGACGAGCGTATGGAACCGCGTCGGCTCGTACCTGTCGAACATCTGGCACGGGATCACGTCGGCCGTGTCCAACGGCATCCAATCCGTGTCGAACACCGTCGGCCGCATCCGCGACACCGTGCTCGGCGCGGTCAGCGGGGCGGGCCGATGGCTGTACGACACGGGCCGTCAGGTCATCCGGCCTCATCAACGGCATCGGCGGCGCGTTCCAGTGGGTCAGGAACACGATCAGCAACCTCGGCAGCAGCCTCGTCGGCTGGGCCAAGAGCGTGCTCGGCATCCACAGCCCGTCACGCATCTTCCGCGACGAGGTCGGCAAATGGATACCCGCCGGCATGGCCCAGGGCATCGACAAGGCCAGCGGCCTCGTCGAGGACAGCATCGACGGTCTGACCGACATGATCCCCACCGTGAGCCTGAAGACCGACACCAGCATGCTCGAAACCCCATACGCCTACCAGACCCGCATCACGGGCGGCCGGATGGCCTACACGATCGACAGCAGCCAAGGCGAATACGCGACCAAACAGGACATCATCGACGCCATCGATCAGGCGCTCAGCAGCGGCATCACGCTCAACCTGTCCGACCGAGGCGGCGAGGGCGGCCGGCAAGCTCGCCAAACCCATGAGCTACGAACTCAACTACCTCGCCATGAGAGGCCGTTAAAACCAGAGAGGAAAGCATCATGCTCTACCAGCGACGCATGCGCCTGCCGCATGTCGAAGACCCCACGCTCAACGGCGTCCCGCTGGAACGCATGATGTTCTCCCTCGCCGCCGACGGCATCACCATCGACGCCACCAAGCCCACAACCAGCACGCAGGACATGCCCGGCCGCGACGGACAACTCGACCTCACCCTCGAAGACCCCACCGGGGCCGCGTACATGGGCAACCGCGCCATCACGCTCAGCCTGTACGCCATCGGCGGCGAAGACGACATCCTCGCCGCCAAAACCCGGCTCGCCGCCCTCGCCGGCACCATCGTCACGCTCTCATGGCGCAGCCTGCCCGGCGAATACGAGGGTCGCATGAGCCTCGGCGCATGGGAGGACAAATGGGCCGGCCCCCGACAGATCGCCACGCTCGTCACCGTGAGCATCGACGTCCACCCCTACCTGATCGGCCGCAGCCGATCCATCGCGCTCAAAACGGACGCGAACACGATCCACGTCAAAGGCAACCGGCCATGCTGGCCCACATGGACGCTCACCCCCGCCGCCGACGCCAAGACCGTCAGCATCAAGGACGCGCACGGCCACAAACTCGCCGTCACGTCCACCACCGCCATCACTGGACGCATCTCCATCGACACCGACCCCGACCACCGGGAGCTGCGCGTCAACGGCAACCTCATGGCCCCAACCCTCGAATCCGACTACTTCCCCCTATTGCCCGGCCTGAACATGCTCACCCTCACCGGAGCCACCGCCGCCAGTCTCGCGTACAGGCCACTCACACTCATCTAGGAGCACACTCATGCGATACATGATCTTCGACCGCTGGGGCAACCCGCTCGGCGACCTGCCCTACGCCATCAAAGCCATCCGCACCAGAGCCACCGACGGCACCGACACCCTCGACATCACCACCATCGGCGAGATCAACAAGGACGAACGCATCGTCTTCAAGGACTCGATGGGCCGCTGGGCGGAATACCTGTGCCAGTCCACCCAGACCGCCCGCGCCGCAGGCATGCCCGTCACCGTCGCCTACTGCACCGGCAGCATCGCGGAACTCTCGCGCACCTATATCGAGGACAAACGCAACCGCAACGCGAACGCCAAAGCCTGCCTCGCCAAAGCCCTCGAAGGCACCCGGTGGGCGGTCGGCACCGTCGAGACCGGCACCATCACCGGCACGGCCGACCTCAGCTTCTACCACTGCACCGTCCTCGAAGCCATCCAGAAGACCGCCGACACCTACGGGCTCGAAGTCCAGACCGAATACCAGCCCGACCCGACCGGCAACCGGATCGGCCGGCGCATCATCCACCTCGTCGAACACCGGGGCACCGCCAACACCACGAAACGCTTCGAATACGGCAAAGACCTCACCCAAATCAAACGCGACATCGACAGCGGCGACGTCATCACCCGCCTCTACGGGTGGGGCAAAGGCATCGAACAAACCAACGACCAAGGCGAGGCCACCGGCGGATACAGCCGCAAAATCAGCTTCGCCGACGTCAACAACGGCAAACCCTACATCCAAGACGACCAAGCGCTCGCCAACTGGGGCATCGTGGGAGCCGACGGCACCAAACACCACAGCGAAGCAAGCGTGGACTTCCCCGACTGCGAAGACCCCAAGGAACTCCTAAACCTCACCAAAGCGGCGCTCAAGACCCGCACCACGCCCGTCGTCTCCTACACCGCCGACGTGACCGCACTCGGCCAAGCCGGATACGACCCGGAAGGCACGGACGTAGGCGACAGCGTGCAGATCATCGACACCAGCTTCGCCACACCATTGCGCCTCGAAGGCCGCATCCTCCAGATCGAGGAAGACCTGGCCGGCAGCCTCGCCGAAACCAAGATCACCCTCGGCAACATCCGGCAATCCTACACGCAGCGCATGGCCGCCCAACAGCAGGCCTTGGACAAGCTCGTATCCAACTCCGGCGCATGGAACAGCGCCGCCGGCGGCACCGGCCCGTACATGAAGGACCTCATCGACCGGATCAACCAGATCATGAACGCCACCGGCGGATACACGTACCTCAAACCCGGCCAGGGCATCTACGTGTACGACAAGCCCGAGGACCAGAACCCCACCCAATGCATCCACATCGGCGGCGGCTACTGGCGCATCGCCGACCACAAAAAACCGAACGGGGACTGGGACTTCCGGGCGCTAGCCAACGGCAAAGGCATCTTCGCCGACACCGTGTTCACCGGCCGTCTCTCCGACGCCGCCGGCCTGAACTACTGGGACATGGACACCGGCGATTTCAGCCTGTCCGCCCGCAGCACCATCGGCGGCAAGACCGTCCAGCAGTATGCCGACGGCGCGGTGTCCGACGCGAACTCGTACACCGACGCGGCGAAACAGGCGGCGATCACCGAGGCCAAGCGTCAGGCCGACGCGGCCGATACGGCCAAGCTCGCGGAGGCGAGGAAGTACGCCGAGAAGGCCTCGGATGCGCTGACCGCAGCCAAGGCGCAGTCCAAATCGGACAGCGAGGCCGCGAAGGCGGCGGCGCAGGCCTACGTGGACGCGCTCGACGAATCTCTGGGCCAGCGCAGCATCTTCGACCGTTTGACGAACAACGGCAAGACGCAGGGCATCTACCTGTCCGGCGGACTGCTGTATCTGAACGCCACGTATATGAAGACCGGCGTACTGGATGCGGCGCTCGTCAAGGCCGGCCGTCTCACCGACAAAAAGGGCCTGAACTTCTGGGATATTGACACCGGCGAATTCAGCCTGTCCGCCAATTCGACCATCAACGGCAACAAGGCGTCCAGCCTCGCCACCCAGACCCAAGCCCAGAAACTCGCCACGGACGCGCAGACCGCCGCCAAGACCTACGCCGACAGCGTGGGAGCCAGCACGCTCAACAGCGCGAAAAGCGACGCGACCGCCAAGGCCGACACGGCCCTGTCCGGCGCGAAGACCTACGCCGAGGCGATCATGGCCTACGGCAGCAACCTCGTGCGCAACCCGAACGGCAACCCCGACCACGACCTCGACAAGCTCGGCGCGAGCAAACTCACCAAGACAATGCCCGCCACACACCCCGAGGGCATCACGAGCGCGATCCACCTGGGCAACGTGCGAGACACGTACTTCGGATGGCCGCTCGACACGTTCCGGGGCCACACGTTCCGCCGGCTGGGCATACCGCAAGGCCGGCAATGTCACCAGCAGCTTCGGCATCCACTGGACGGACACCGGCAACGGCAACCACTGGCAGACCATCGCCCAATCCGCCGCCGACGCGAACGGCTGGACATACGTGTCCGGCAGCTACACCGTGCCATCCAACGCCAAAACCGCACGCCTGTGGATGCAGGTCGATCGCAACCCCGCCACCGCATCCGACGCCGACTGGTACTGGACCGGCCTGCAATGCACCGACGAGACCGCCGCCCGCAGCTACGTGGACACCTTCGAAGGAGAACTCACCCAGACCTACATCTTCAACAAGCTCACCAACAACGGCCAAAAACAAGGCCTCTACCTGTCCAACGGACTGCTGTACATCAACGCCACCTATATGAAGACCGGCGTCATCACCGGCAAACGCTCCTACTGGAACCTCGACACCGGCCAGTTCGTCATGACCGACGCCAACGGCAACGAAACCGTCCACCTCGACGGGACGGTGCCGACAACCTGACCGGCACCTTCCGAACCGCCCGAACCGGCAACAGGGTGCAAATCAGCCCGAGTTTCAAACAGACCGAAATCTCCGGCACGGACTCCTTAGAAGGCGCAGGCATCCAGTTCTACCACGGAAGCGGCTCGTACCAGCACCCGTACATCGCGGTCGAGTCCACCACGCAGCAGGAGGGCGAAGTCAGCGCGCTCACGTTCAACGGCGGGCGGCGCGCGGAGCACGACCCCGGCGCGTTCGCCAGAATCGGCGAACGCAAGGCCGACGACAACACCACCAAGGTCGGCACCGTGTTTCTCGCCGCAGAAAAGGACTATGACTCGACCGATCCCAGCAGTAGGCGTGCCTACCTAAGTCTGTGGTCTCCCAAGACCGGGGACACGACCGCCACGCTCGCAGCGCGAGACCCCAATGGCCTGGTCGGAATCCAAGCCGACATCGACAGCGGATACCTGTACATGGGAGGCTTCCTCGGCGGCTTCTCCGGCGGGCGCTCCACCTTCCAAACCGCGTGGTGGGAAGGCCAAAACATCGGAGCCATGAAATACACGCAATACACCCTCACATCCTCCAATCCCGCGAAATACGGCTCATACAAGGCGTTCGCCACCGTCGACCACCGAGGCGACGACTGGGCGCTGATATGGAGCACCGTATCCGACTGCACGGCAAGCGGATGGATCATATGGGTATCCACCGGGCCGAAGCAGGTCGTCACCGACGTCAACTCACACTGGAACTACAACACCAGCACCGGCGTCGTCTCCAACCTCTCCATCAACGTAGACAACACCAACCTATTCAACAGCAATTCCAAAACTACTACCTCAACACCATCGGATTCCTCAAAAAATAGGAGACACCATGCAAATCACCACCATCAACGGCCAACCCACCCTCCTCATAGACCGACCCCTCACCACTGCCGACACCACCCCGCCAGCCGCAGTCACCGACGGAATGACGACCATCGCCACCACCCCACCCACACCCTACATGCGCCACGACGCCATACCGCTCGCCGCGATCGCGTCATGGCGCATACCTCGGCATCGAAACCGACACCGAAGCCGTAGCCGCCATCCTCCACGTCCGCAGCAACGGCGAACCAGACCCCGACCCCGACACCGGCGAAACCGCATGGACAAGCGCCTACAACGCCATCGAAAACGTCATCAACGCTCACACCACCACAGCGCGCCGACAACACACCTGACGATCAGCTCACCGCCGGCCGCAACAAAACACGCGGACTACTCGGCCTCCCGCTCCTACCGGACACGGCAACCACCAACCCATCCGCCGAAGACGAAACCGACACCCCGACCACCATCGCACTGCCCGCCGGCATCGAACCAACGGAACTCGGCAACCTCCTCGCAGACCACGCCGACGACATCAACGACGCCACCGACCGATTCATCGAATCACTCACCCAAACCAACGACGGAAAGGACCACGACTGATGGACAACAAAAACCTCTACCCGGCCATGATCGGCAAACTCCGCGAAATGATCGCCGACAGCACCGTCCAAATCGCCGCACTCCAAGCCCAGATCGACATACTCGCCAAGGAAAACCAACGACTCACCGACCAATCCAACAAGGACGACGACAATGGCAACGCTTGACAGCTTCCGCGAAGCCACAGGCGAACCCATCCAACTCGACCTAGCCAACGGCTACATCGCAGACATACGCCTCAACGCCGGCGACATCAACGGCCGCACCATCACCGTCGAACTCACCGACAACGGCACCCCCATCACCACAACCGCCGAAATCACCTGCGCGCTCGACTACAACACCAGTCCCGGCAGCAGCCTCGGCGACCGCGTGACCATGAGCCCGGTCAGCGGCGCGGCCACGGCCACGTTCCGCGCAGCGGTGCCCCGCAAGGCGCTCGCCAAGCCCGGACGCATCCTGTTGGGCATCGAGATCAGCAGCGGCGGCCACAAGGTGTGCTCGCGCAACTTCTACGGGCTCGTGGAACGCGCCGTGTTCGACGCCACGTCACCCGACGCGGACGACAAGCTCGGCCGGATCGAACAGCTCATCCTCGACGCCGACAAGGCAACCAGCAGCGCCAACACCGCAGCAGGCAAGGCCAACACGGCCGCGACGGCGGCGAACACGGCGGCCGCGGCCGCGAACACCGCCACAGGCAAGGCCAACACCGCCACCACGAACGCCAGCGCGGCGGCCACGGCCGCGAGCACTGCGGCATCCAAGGCGAACGGCGCGGCTAGCTCGGCCACCACGGCCGCATCCAACGCCAACGACAAGGCCACGGCGGCAGACACGGCCGCGACCGCAGCGGCCACGGCGGCCGGCAAGGCCAACGACGCCGCATCCAAGGCAACCAGCGCCGCCGGCGACGCACGCGACGCCGCCGAAGCAGCCCGCACCTCGACCATCGAATACGCGCAGCTCTCCGACGACTGCAAGGAAAGATCGCCGCCAGCGCCAGGCGGGCTCTTCGCCACACAGGCCGAAATCGACGAACAGTACGAGACCGTGATCGAACCCGCCCTGGGCGGCGACGCGATCCATCCCCTCACCCAAGACGACATCGATTGGGCGCTCTCCATCATCAACCAGTAGGAAGGAACATCATGGCGAACACGCAGAAGGTCATGACCTTGAGGACACCGCCGCTCATCGCCAAAGTCCACGCCAACGCACAGGCGCGAAGTTCGAATACGACAACGCCAAGGGCGAATACGGCAACATCGCCGCCTACATGGCCGCCCACAAGGACGGCAAGGTGTACGGCGTGAAATTCCCCAAATACACGTACAGCAACACGCCAACCGGCGTGAAGACCCGAGACAACGCCAACCTGACCATCGAGATCAGCACCAACGCCAAGGCCGGACGCGACGACTACGCGCCCCTGAACGCCTTCCGCACATGGGACGTCAACGCCACCGTGGACGACGACGGCGTGCCCCATGTCACCGCCATCGACGGCATCGACACCCGCTTCAAACGCGACGGCAGCAACGGCGACGTGTACGTCATGACATGCCCCGGATACTACAAGCTCGAAAGCACGAGCACCCACAACGAATTCCTGTACAGCGACACCCAGTACGATTTACATTGCCGGCGCGTGCTGCTGCCCGACGGCAGCAAACGGCCATGCCTGTTGTTCGCGAAATACGCCGCCTCCCCTCCAGCCAGCGCCCCTGTCCGTCAGCGGCAAGGAGATCGACCGAGAATTCGGCTCCCAGAACCGAGCCATCGACTACGCGCTCAAGAAAGGCAAGGGCTACGCCGGCCGCTGCGCCGGCGACATTCTATGCCAGCCTATGCTCATGCTCAAATACGCCACCAAAAACTCGACGTGCTCGGCGGCTGCTGGCAGTACACGCCTCAGACCGCCGTCACCAAGGCCGAAACCGGCGTCAAGCGCGTCATCATCGCCACCAGCTACGCCAACAACTTCGACGTCGGCAGCACCGTCAATGTCGGCACCGACAAGGAACGCAACAACGCCGGCAACTACAGCGCCGCCCGGGCACGCACCATCCTGAGCAAGACCGCCATCGACGACAGCAACACCGCCCTCAACCTCGACGGAACCCCCATCACCACGACCACCGCATGCTTCGTCAGCATGCCGTGGAAGACCAGCCACCGACAAGCTGCTCGGCACCGACGGCCGCCATCCGCCGCGTTCGCAAACCACCAGCCCATCCGCCTACAGGGCATCGAACTGTTCAACGGCATCTACGAAAGCGACGCCGACCTCATCGCCAACGCCGTCAAGGACAACGACAACCTCGGCCGCATCGAACTCTACCGCGTGTTCGACATCACCAAGGCATCCAAGACCTCGACGGCGAACTACACCAAGATCGGCGAATTCGCCGCACGCGACAAGACCACGAACGACTCATGGCGCTACGCCGAGGACTTCACCCTGTCCAACGGCGTAATCATCCCCACGGACTGGCGCGGCGACCACCGGC
>SCPN01000467.1_pt1 | contig 91421 bp, 83 predicted proteins | sample 6106831 | NCBI WGS metagenome assembly SCPN01 (sample SAMN10720447, study PRJNA508395) | human gut metagenome | isolation source: Participant 1, 0 month
CAGACAAGCGTCATAACCTGAGGGCCAACCTTCGCTTTTACGATGGGAAGCTTGGAACCACGCAGCAGCTTTGGAGTCTGTTCTATGACGGCTGCGGGAAGTCCTGCGTCCTTCAGCTTCATCCTTTTCTTGTCAATAATCAGCATGGAGACGGTCTCTTGTAAGCTTCGATCTGCTCCTGCTGTTCGGCCTGCTTCTTCTGGGCTTTCTTGCCGAGAAAATACAAAACAACAACGCCGACGATTAGAACTGCCAATATCACCAATAATACTATTGTTACTGTACTCACGTGGAAACCTCCTTAAGTTAGATGCAAAAATATTGTAGCAGACTTTCCCGGATTAAGCAAGGGATTGTGGCCCAAGAAGTGCAGTTTTATACCTTTGGTTACTGTTGGAAATATTCTTAATTATGTGTGAATTCCTGTAATAAAGGGTTTTATGTGAGATTAAAATATGATACAATGATAACCGGCGCAGGTCGCGCTATTGTTTAATATAAGAGGAGACAAAGCATGAAAAAATTTATAACTACTATGACAGTACTGGCGCTGTCGGCATCCGTACTTGCAGGATGCGGGAAAACAGCGGAGAATGGGGAGAGTACCCAGGCTGGTACTGAGAGCGCAGCACCGGCGGAGACTGGATCCGAAACTGAAGCTGCAGCTGTGGAATACGGCGAGGATGCCTATGTGGATGGCATCAATGTGGCCGACTATGTTACCCTTGGCGAATATAAAGGGATTGAAGTTACGGAAACGACTCCTACGGTAACAGATGATTATGTACAGAGCTATATTGATTATGCGCTGCAGAGCAATATGGTAACGACAGAGGTTACGGACAGGGGCCATTGCGAGACAGACGATTCGCCAATGTGATTATGAAGGAAAGATCGACGGCGTGGCCTTTGAAGGCGGTACGGATAAGGGTTATGATCTGGAAATCGGTTCCGGCAGCTTTATTGATGGCTTTGAAGACGGCCTTATCGGCGCCGAAATCGGTGAGACAAGGGATGTTACGGTTACCTTCCCTGAAAGCTATCCCAATGCGGAGGTGGCCGGAAAGGAAGCGGTGTTTACCGTAACCGTTAACAGCATCCATACGGAATCCCTTCCGGAGCTGACGGATGAATATGTAAAAGGACTGGAACTGGATCTTTCCACGGTTGATGAGTACAAGCAGTATGTATTTGATATGCTGATGGAGGATGAGCAGAATACCCACGATTCCAATGCCCAGATCGATATCCTGGCTAAGGTAGTGGAGAATTCCGAGTTCAAAGAGCCTCCGGCAGATATGGTTACCCGTTATTATGACAGAATTAAAGCGAATATGAGCTCCTATGCCGCAATGTACGGCTATGATCTGGAAAGCTTTATGGCTGCGACAGGCTCATCCGAGGAACAGGTTCAGGAATCTGCGGCACAGGCCGCCCGTGAAATTATTGCGATGAAGGCAATTGCGGATGCGGAGGACCTGAATGTGACGGACGAAGAGGTGGAAGCGGAGCTTCAGAAGAATGCGGCTGATTATGGCTACGATGATGTGGAAGAATATAAGAGTGCCATTGATTTGAAGGGCTATAAGGAATACATGATGACAGAGAAGGTGCTGTCCTTCCTGTTTGACAATGCGGTGGTTACCGATACGGAGCCTGTCCAGGAGCTGAATACTGAGGGAACAACGGAAACTGCCACGCAGACAGCTGAAACTGAGACAGAAGGAACAGAGACAGCCGGGACAGAAACCGGCGCCGCAGAGGAAACAGAAAGCGCTGCCGGGACACAGGCGGCGGATAAGAAGTAAAGGTAACTGTGAAGGTACCAAGAAGTTATCTGTAAAAGTAATAAAGCCAAAGCGCGCTTACCGCTTATTAAGAACACGAAAACGAGGGGTAAAAAAATGGAACTGACAAACATCAAGGATTTATTCAGAGAAAAAGAAAAGTATCAGGGCAGGAAGGTCACCATTGGCGGATGGGTGAGAAGCAACAGGGATTCCAAGAACTTTGGATTCCTTGTAGTCAATGACGGAACCTTTTTTGAGCCGCTTCAGATCGTATACAGCAGTGAAATGCCGGGATTTGCGGAAGCAGCCAGAATCGGCGTGGGAGCTGCTGTGGTGGCGACGGGTACAATTGTAGAGACACCGGGGCAAAGCAGCCTATCGAAATGCAGGCTGAGGAGGTTCTTGTGGAAGGAGCTTCCCGGCGGATTATCCGCTTCAGAAGAAGCGCCACAGCTTTGAATACCTGCGCACGATATCCCATCTGCGTCCTAGAACGAATACCTTCCAGGCGGTTTTTCCGCGTTCGTTCCCCTGGCAGCGTATGCCATCCATAAATTTTCCAGGAAAGGGAATTTGTTTTATGTGCATACACCCCTGATTACAGGAAGCGACTGTGAGGGTGCGGGAGAAATGTTCCAGGTGACTACGCTGGATCTGGAAAACGTGCCCAAAACGGAAGAAGGCAAGGTGGATTACAGCCAGGACTTTTTCTGCAAGCCTACCAACCTTACGGTAAGCGGGCAGCTGGATGCGGAAACCTATGCTTTTGCGTTCAGAAACGTATACACCTTCGGGCCGACCTTCCGCGCGGAAAATTCCAACACCACCCGCCATGCGGCTGAGTTCTGGATGATTGAGCCGGAAATGTGCTTTGCGGATCTGACGGATGATATGATGCTTGCCGAAAGCATGCTGAAGTATGTAATCCGTTATGTGCTGGACAATGCGCCTGAGGAGATGGCGTTCTTCAACCAGTTTGTGGATAAGGGGCTGATTGAGCGTCTGGAGCATGTCCTCACCTCTGAATTCGGCCATGTGACCTATACGGAGGCCATTGAAATCCTGGAGAAGCATAATGATGAATTTGAATATAAGGTACACTGGGGAAGCGACCTGCAGACCGAACATGAGCGTTATCTGACAGAAAAGGAATTTAAACGCCCTGTTTTCGTTACCGACTATCCGAAGGAAATCAAGGCATTTTATATGAAGCTGAACGAGGACGGCAAGACGGTTGCCGCCATGGACTGCCTGGTTCCCGGCATTGGGGAAATCATCGGAGGCAGCCAGAGGGAGGACAAGCTGGAGCTGCTGGAACAGCGTATGGAGGAGCTGGGGCTTAACAAGGAGGATTATGAATTCTACCTTGATCTGAGGCGTTACGGTTCCGCGCGCCATGCGGGCTTCGGGCTTGGCTTTGAAAGATGTGTGATGTATCTTACCGGAATGGGCAACATCAGAGATGTCATTCCATTCCCCAGAACAGTGAAGAACTGCGAGTTATAAGCGATACGGAAAAAACGGCTGCATAGAGGGCGGAAGCCGGAATGCGGCCGCAGATGCGATACGTAAGAAGGGCAGGATATGCGGAAGAAATTTTTCAGTCTACTTTTGATATTCATATTGGCAATATCCATGACGCAGACAGCATATGCTACCAGTATCAGCGACCTTCAGAAGCAGAGGCAGGAAAAAGAAAACCAGAAAAAAGGCACCCAGAGCCAGCTGGATTCCGTGAATGATCAGATCAATGATCTTTCCGGGGAAAAGGATGACGTGGATGCACAGATCAGTGAGCTGACCGGCCAGATTGCGGAAATTATGGCCAGTGTCAGCCTTCTGGAGGATGAAATCACGGATACACAGGTGCAGATAGAACAGGCACAGAAGGATTATGATGAGGCCAAGGCCAAAGAGGAAGCGCAGTATCATGCCATGAAGAAACGTATCCAGTATTTGTACGAAAAGGGTGAGACCAGTTATCTGGAGCTGCTGATGGAAGCCAAGAGCTGGGCGGATATGCTGAACAAGGCCGAATATGTACAGGAAATTTATACATACGACAGAAAGATGCTGGATAATTATGCCGCCACCGTTCAGGAGGTGGCGCAGCTGAAGGAAAGCCTGGAGGAACAGAAATCAGAGCTGGAAGCCTCTGAATATGAGTTGGAGCAGGAAAAAGATTCCCTGCAGGTGTCCCTGGATGAACAGAAGGAGCTTGCCGCAGATTATGAGGTGCAGCTTGCAAAGGCGAAGCAGGAAGCGGCGGCCTACAAGGCGAAGATAAAGCAGCAGAATGCGGAAATACAGAAGCTGGCTTCCCAGGAAGCCGCCAGGAAGGCGGAGGAGGAAGCGAGAAAGCGGGAGGAAGAGGCGCAGAAAAAGAAGCAGAATTCCCAGAGTGCGCAGAATTCTTCCAACGGAACCGCCACTGCTTCATCGGGCGGAGCCAAAACCGTACCTCCAAAGATTGGCGGCGGGAGCGGGAGCGATATTGCCCAGTACGCCTGCCAGTTCGTGGGTAACCCTTACGTGCCGGGCGGGACAAGCCTGACAAACGGGGCAGATTGTTCCGGATTCACCCAGTCCGTATACAGGGTTTACGGCTACAGCATCCCCAGGAATTCATCGTCCCAGAGAAGTGCGGGCCGTGAGGTTTCCTATGAGGAAGCGCAGCCGGGAGATCTGATCTGTTATGCGGGCCATGTGGCCATCTATCTTGGCAATGGAAGAATCGTCCATGCCAGCAGTGTCAAAACCGGCATTAAATACGGCAACGCAACCTATAAGCCGATATTGTCTGTAAGAAGGATTGTTAATTAAGTTAAAAATGCCGCCCCGGAAGAAATATCCTCCGGGGCGGATGTTTTTTACGGGCCGCTGGAATTCCTCAGAGACCTTTTTTATCAGTTGGGTATGGCAGGGGATATATCAGACGTTTGCCCTCAGGCCTTGCCTGCGATGCAGTCCAGGAGGTAACGCACCGCCTGCTCGGCCAGCTCCGACATGGAATATTCGGAGGATACGCCGACTACATGGTGATTGCATTTATTTACCGGCAGAAGGATTTTCATGGCGCTGCTCTGGCCTACGGCGACCGCCATGGCGGGAGTGACCTCGCCCAGCAGGGAGTCGGCGGCCATAATGCCCAGCGGGCCGATGATATAATCGGCATCCCGGCTGTTGACCAGCACCGGATTTTCCCCGGTGGCGCCGTAATCGGCCCCGGCCTTGAGCATAGCGGCCGTAGCGATGCTGTTTGTTCCGATTGCATAAATTTGGGCGCCGGGAATGGCGGCATTCTTTGTTTTCTCGGTAAGGAGGCTGCCCATACGGCCTCCCTGCCCGTCAATTATCATAATTTTCATGGCTGTATTCCTTCTATCCGTTTATTGTGCGCCGCTGCCGGGCAGCAGGCCGTATTCCACAATGACGGAAGCCTCTACCTCCAGTTCGCCGGGCATGATGGTTACGTTTGCGGTATCCATGGATGCAGCTCTCAGGCTTGTTTTTTCTGCGAGAGCGTTATCTGTGTAGCGGGCTTCGCTGTAGGTGCTCTGTTCATTGAGGGCCGAGATTTCTCCCAGCTGGCAGCCGGCGGCCTGCGCCATACCTTCTGCCTTTGTCCGGGCGGCGGCGATAGCCAGGCTCAAAGCCTCCTGATAGCTTTCGTCATATTTACTGGAAAGGTAGGAGATGGACTGGATATTGTTGATGCCCGCGCTGACGGATTGTGCCAGTATGCCGCCCACCTGTTCCAGAGGGAGAGCGGATACGGTGAGCGTGGTTACCGCTTCATAGCCGATAAGCGTGCGCTCATCACCGCTCCAGTTATAGCGGGGATTCATATAGTAGCCTGTGGTCTGGATGGAGCCTTCCTTTACGCCAAGTTCGGTAAGGAGGGCGACCACCTTATCCACATCCTCCGTATTCTTCTGCTGGCAGCCGGCGGCATCGGCGGCCTCTGTCTGAACCGAATATACGATTTCCGCGATGTCCGGGACCACGGTCACTTTCTCACTGCTGTTTACGGTAATTGTGCTTTCCGAAGCGCTGTCTGCGGAAAGCGGACCTGCGGCGGGAATGCCGGCGGCAGGGGCGGTTGGGGCTGTTGTCCGGGTTTCACATGCCACCAGGGTGCAGGCGCCAAGCATGAGCAGTGCGGCGGCAGCGACGGATAAATAAGTTTTTTTCATAATAACCTCACTTCCTGCGGCCTGTCGGCCGCGTTCATCCTGTAATATCAATATAACAAAAACAGGGAGTGAAAGATAGGCTGGGGAAGAATTATTAAATAAATTTTAAGAGTAGCTGTGAAGGAACAGGACAGCTGCTTTTTGGAAATATAGAAGGAATCGGCATGCAGTATAAGCTTTGCAGGACGGAGCTGCCGGGCAGTTATGGTGACTTCGTCCTGTGGATATTGGGGGTGTTACGGGTACGGATATTACGGCGACTTTATATTTGCAAAGAAGGATAATACGGGTTATGATATCTAAGAGTAATTATTTGGCTGGTTAACGTAGAAAGGACAGGTATCTATGAATATTCTGACTGTTGAAAATATAACAAAATCCTATGGGGAAAGGAAGCTGTTTGACAATGCTTCCTTTTATCTGCAGGAAGGGGAAAAGGTGGGCGTCATCGGCATTAACGGCACGGGAAAGTCAACGCTGCTGAAAATCATGGCGGGACTGGAGGAGCCGGATGAGGGGAGCGTGACAAAAGCCAACCATGTGGTGGTGCGCTTTCTTTCCCAGCAGCCCGAATTCCGGCCGGAGGATACCATACTGGAAAGCGTCCTGAGAGGGAATAAAAAGAGCGGCGGGCAGACGGCGGGAGGTGCGCAGGAGGAGGACTGGGAAATGGAAAGCCAGGCCAAGACCATGCTTACCCGTCTGGGCGTGACGGATTTTTCCCAGAAATGCGGGGAGTTGTCGGGCGGACAGAAAAAACGCCTGGCGCTTGTGGCCGCGCTGCTGACGCCGGCGGATATCCTGATTCTGGACGAACCGACGAACCATCTTGATAATAATATGGCGGACTGGCTGGAGGATTTTCTGCTAAAGTGGAAGGGCGCGGTGGTTATGGTAACCCATGACAGATATTTTCTGGACAGTGTGGCAACCCGTATTATTGAAATCGATAAGGGCAGCATTTATTCCTATCAGTCCAATTATGAAGGCTATCTGTCCCTGAAGGCGGAGCGGGAGGAAATGCAGGCTGCCAGCGAAAGGAAGCGCCAGTCCATTCTACGCAATGAGCTGGCGTGGATGCAGCGCGGGGCGAGGGCGCGTTCCACCAAACAGAAGGCGCGTATCCAGCGTTATGAGGAGCTTAAGGGCATGGACGGCCCGGCTGCGGACGGCCGTGTGGATATGGGATCGGTTTCCTCACGGATGGGGCGTACGACCCTGGAGCTTTCCCATATCAGCAAGGCCTATGGGACGAAGAAGCTGATAGAGGATTTTTCTTATATTTTCCTGAAAAACGAACGGGTGGGCTTTATCGGCCCCAACGGCTGCGGAAAAACAACACTGATGAAAATTCTTATCGGACAGGTGCTTCCCGATGCCGGGCAGGTGGTGATAGGGCAGACCATAAAAATCGGCTATTATGCCCAGGAAATTGCGGGCATTGCCGGAGGGACGCAGCTTCCGGAGGATATTGAAAGCGCTCGTATTGATCTGAAGACGGCATATATGGACCCGAAAAAAAGGGTGATTGATTATATCCGGGATACTGCGGAATATGTGCAGACGAAGGAGGGGAGCATCAGCGCCTCCCAGATGCTGGAACGGTTCCTGTTTTCCGGAGAGGAGCAGTATGGCCTGATTGAGAAGCTTTCCGGCGGGGAAAAAAGAAGGCTGAATCTGCTGCGGGTGCTGATGGAAGCGCCGAATGTGCTCATACTGGATGAGCCTACCAATGATTTGGACGTTACAACACTGGCGATTCTGGAGGATTATCTGGACAGCTTTGACGGGATCGTGATAACCGTATCCCATGACAGGTATTTTCTGGATCGGATTGTGCAGCGGATTTTTGCATTTGAGGAGGATGGCAGGCTGAAGCAGTATGAGGGCGGATATACGGATTATGCCCTGCGTATCTCAGTGGAGGCGCAGCTTCAGGCGGAAGCGCAGGCCGGGACCTCCGGCCGCGGGCAGTCGGGAGGAGACGCTTCCTCCGGTCAGGATACGGCGGCCTCCGGTAAAAAAGGGAAGCCGGATCACATGAAGGCGAAAAAGCTGAAATTCACCTTCCAGGAACAGCGTGATTATGAAACCATAGAGGCGGAAATTGCGTCAATGGAGGAAAAAGCGGAGCAGCTGGAAAAGGATATCGTTGCCGCTGCCACGGATTTTGTGCGGCTCAACAGCCTGACCCAGGAAAAGGAGGAGCTGGAAAGCCTGCTGGAACAGAAAATGGAGCGGTGGATGTATCTGGAGGATTTGGCGGCCAGGATTGAGGCCGGGGAATCAGGGGAATAAGCAGGGCAGTAAAAAATATGGAATATAAAAATGGCTCCGCACTGTCCATGAGTGCGGAGCCATTCCCTTTACATCATTCCTTCTTTAATTACGTTGTGGTCACGCAGCACTTTTTCGATTACCGTCCCCCTGATAACGTGGAGAATGGGTTTCTTCAGTGCGTTGAGCGGCCCGGGAAGTTCGATTTCCAACGGGGATTTGCCGTCCATAAGCTTGACGGAGCTGTCGAGAAGCTCGCGGATATCATATACGCTGCCCCATACCTCCGGTACGCCTCTGTCTACGCCGAGCAGGCCGTATACGGCTTCCATGGCTGTCCTGACAGAATACTCGGTAGTGAAGATGGTGTCCCTGGGAGTCTCTGCAAACTGGCCAAGGAATGCGAAGTTCACGCAGCCGTCAGGAATAACATCCGGGCGGTCGCCCTTTGCCCTGGGCATGAAAAATGCGGTGATATAGGGCATCATGGTAGGAACGCAAACCGCGCTGTTTTCAGCCAGATCAGGAATCTGCTCTGTGGGAACACCCAGGTGATACAGCCATTCCTCCGTGATTTCCTTACCGGTGCATTCCCTCATGGGCTTTTTCACATAGTCGCCGGGCCTGTCGGTGAACAGGCCGTATACCCATACGCAGACCTTATCCTTATCCTGATCCTTGAACTGACCCTGACGGTTGATGGTCCAGCTTAACAGCCAGGATTTGGAATCCTGGCAGCTGACGATGCCTCCGGTAACCACATTGCCGGTTCTGGGATCGCGCTTGCAGATATTGGTGATATAGGGGATGATTTTGTCATCCAGCGTGGTGACGGTGGCGGATTCCCAATTGGTTTTGGAGATATCGGAGCAGAATTTCTCCGGGTGGCCGAAGGAAGGATCCTGCTTTGCGATATTTTTCCAAAGGTTCCAGCAGCCGCTGGTGCGGACCTCGGCGTCGCCGTTGGGGGCATGGTTCTGGTCACCATAGATGGTGCCCTCGGTACAGCTCCCGTTGGTAACGAATACCAGGTCGTTTTCGGAAAGGACGATTCCCTTTTCCACGCCGTTTACCCTGCACTCAAGAAGGGAAGCGATCTTTTTGCCGTCTTTAAAATCAAATACCACATTGGTGACTTCCGTATTGAACTGGAAATCAACGCCTGCTTCCTCCAGATATTTCTGCATGGGCAGAATCAGGGATTCATACTGATTGTATTTGGTAAATTTCAGGGCGCTGAAGTCGGGCAGCCCGGAAATGTGATGGATGAATCTCTGGAAGTACAGCTTCATTTCCAGCGCACTGTGCCAGTTTTCAAAAGCGAACATGGTTCTCCAGTACAGCCAGAAGTTGGAGTTGAACACTTCGTCGTCAAATACGTCCTCGATGGTCTTGTCATAAAGATCCTCATCCTTCGTCATGAAAAGCTTCATGATCTCCATGCAGCCCTTCTGGCTCAGATTAAACCTGCCGTCTGTGTGGGCATCCTTGCCGCGTTCCTTTGTGGCACGGCAGAGAGAGTAGTTGGGGTCATGCTTGTTCAGCCAGTAGAACTCATCCAGCACGGAAGCGCCGGGCTTTTCCAGGGAAGGAATGCTGTGGAACAGATCCCAGAGACATTCGAAATGGTTTTCCATTTCCCTGCCGCCGCGCATTACATAGCCGCGGGACGGATCGAAGATACCGTCGCAGGAGCCGCCGGCAATATCCTGGGCCTCCAGAATGTGAATATGGGAGCCGGGCATCTGTCCGTCGCGTACAAGGAAGCAGGCCGCCGCCAGGGAAGCAAGGCCGCTGCCGACCAGGTATGCATTTTTCTCATCCACGCCCTCCGGCTTTTCCGGTCTTGCAAAGGCTTCATAGTTGCCGTTGCTGTAGTAAATCCCCTTGCTGTTCTTTTCATACTTTCCAAGCTCTGTGTTGCGGTAGCCGTTGTTGGAGGATGCTTTTTTGGAGTCAGCCGCCTTATCCCCCTGTTTTTTCTTTGCTGTTAAATAGGCCGCAGCCCCTACGCCCGCTGCCAGTACAGAGGCAGCCCCGATTGCCTTTGATTTGTTTGACATTTTTATTTCCACCTTTCTTTTATGTTCGTGTTGTTTGTTTATGTGATTATAATAGCCGGAACAAAGTGAAATTACTATTTACAAAAACGGCGCGGTGATAAAAAACTTATCAAACGATCAAATCTGATAAATTTTTTATCACTGCGCCTGTTTTGATAAAATATAGGTAACGGTTCGTAGCAGTTCAGTATTTTAACGGCTATAATGCGGTTGCTTTCGTTTAGGCACGGGGCTTATCCGTGGGCGGGATTACCGGATCCGGTGAAGAAAAACCGGAGGTCCGGATATCCGGGCTGCAGAAATTATTTATGGATACGGAGATGCAGCCGCGGACGGCGGTACAGAGGTAGTTGACGATTTCATGGTAATTTTCCTTCATCCCCTGTTTGATCCAATCCAGCATGATTCCCACAAAACTATATTTATAGAAGTCCGCGATGAAATTTTTATCTGTATCGGAGAGCTGCATACCCTGTGATTTTTCATTGACCACGCCCATGATCAGGTCGTGCGTCAGGCGGAACAGATAGCTTTCAATCTGTTCACGGCTGAGGGAATGGTATACGTTCATAATAAAGGGCTTATTTTCCATGACCGCTTCAAAAACCTGCAGAAGACCCTCCTGCCAGGTATCATAGGTTTTCTTCCCCTGAAGCGCCTGGGCGGCGTCTTCGTAGCAGATCCATTCCACCAGATCATAAATATCCTTAAAATGATAATAAAAGGTCATCCGGCTGATTCCGCAGTCCTCGGTCAGGTCGCGGATTGTGATTTTGTCCAGCGGCTTCTTTAAAAGAAGCTTTTTCAGGGATGCTTCCAGGGCGGTTTTGGTTATATTCTGCATGGGGATACCTCGCTTTTCACTGGCCCGGTTCCTCCGCCTGGAGCAATTTTCAAATACACGCTGGGGGATTGCGGACCTTCAATACTAAAAAGAATAACGGAATTAAGGAGAAGTGTCAATATGGAGCCGGAAATCCGGCAGGCAGGATATCTGCTTTGACGTTTGGCCTGACAGGGATTATAATGTTACTGTTCACTCAGTACTGTGCATTTACTGCACAGTACGTAAGAAAGTGATTCAAGAGTGTATAAATCCCATCGCCGCAGGCGATTTTTAATGGATTTATGCAGTTACCGGTCACGGAGTGAACAGTAACATTATAATAGGTAGACGTAGCAAAGGAAGTTGCAGGCCGGAAAGGCCGGCTGTGTAAATCACCGGGGAAGCCGGCAGTTATGGTTTAACGGCGGAATGTGAGGCAGATAATGGAAAAGATAGGAAGAAATGAGCCCTGCTGGTGCGGCAGCGGACGGAAATACAAACAGTGCCACGAGGCATTTGATGAAAAGATAAAGCATTTTGAGCTGCAGGGACATATGGTTCCCGAGCGATGCATGATAAAGAATCCGGAGCAGCTTGCGGGCATCCGGGAGAGCGGGCTTGTGAACATTGCAGTGCTTGATTATGTGGCGGAGAATATCAGGGAAGGCATGACCACGGAGGAAATTGACCGTCTGGTGGAGAGCAAAACAAGGCAGCTGGGCGGCATCCCGGCGCCTTTGGGCTATGAAGGATATCCTAAAAGCGTATGTACCTCTGTGAATCATGAGGTCTGCCACGGTATTCCCAGCGAGGCTGTGGTTTTAAAAAGCGGGGATATTGTGAATGTGGATGTCTCCACTATTTATAAAGGATATTACAGTGATTCCTCACGTATGTTCCGGATCGGCAGGGTGGATGAGGAAAAGAGCCGCCTGGTCCGTGTGGCGAAGGAATGTATGGAGAAGGGGATCGCGGCTGTGAAGCCGTGGACATTCCTGGGTGATATGTCGGATGCGGTCAACGCCCATGCCAGGGAAAACGGCTGCAGCATTGTGATCGACATGGGCGGCCACGGCGTAGGACTTGAGTTCCATGAGGATCCTTTTGTCAGCTATGTGGCTCCGAAGGGGACGGAGATGCTTATGGTGCCGGGGATGGTTTTCACCATTGAGCCCATGGTAAATCTGGGGAAGCCGGACATTTACCTGGATGATGAAAATGGCTGGACTATTTATACGGAGGATGGAAAGCCGTCGGCGCAGTGGGAGGTTACTGTGGCCGTTACGGAGGATGGCTGTGAAATATTGGCATATTAACTGTCTGCGGCGGCGGTATTGGCCCGGGGTATCTGGTCGGAATATCCGGAGCTTTTTTTGGAAGGAAACGGAATACCGTGCGGGAAACAGGACGCCTTGCTGCCGGATACCGGTCCGGAAATGCCACTTACCGTAAAGGTATGGATTTTGAGAGGGGATTTGAGGTATTCTTATATCAGAAAAGAAAAGCAGATGTAAGAAGGGAGTGAGCGGCCGTGAAAGTCAGGATTGAACGCATCGGGGCAGGGCAGAAGGAAGAAGCGCTTCTGCGGCTGGCAAAGGAGGACGGTTCCACGGAAAAGCTGCGGACGTACATTGAGACGGACAGCTGGAAGAAGGTATCCATTCTTTGTAAGAAGGAGGAGGAGCTTCACCGGATTGACAGCGATACTGTTTTTTATGTGGAATCCGTCCGTGAAATACAGTCCATCCATACGGCGGATGAGGTGTATGAAACAAGAGAAAGGCTTTATGTGCTGGAAAAACTGCTTCCGGCTTCCTTTATACGGATATCCAGATCCGTCATACTGAATCTGGATAAGGTGAGGCTGTACAGGCCCATCCTCAATGGGCTGATGGAGGCCGGGCTGGAAAACGGAGAGTCTGTATATATATCCAGAAAGTATCTGAAAGAGGTACGGGACAGGATTCTGGAGGAAGCGAAATGAGGTGTGGAAAATGACCGGGAATAATAAGATAAATGGGGAAGTACGGTTGGAAATATTAAAAGAGGGGCCCCATTGGGGGCCCTCTACGCGCAGTGCTTTATGTGAGTCTGCGGTACCGGACGCTGGGGCCGGCGGTGCTGCCGTGGATGGTTCCCATGCTGGCAGTGGATGTTCTGGCCGGTGTGTTTCTTTTGTGGATAGGCCTGCGGAAACAGGTGATAGGCGGTATGTCGGCATTATGGACGGCTTTTATCGCACTTTTTCTGATGGTAATAGTCGGACGGATTCTGCCGGAATGGGTCAGGCAGATAATCGGGCTGGATTTTGGAATCCTGCTTGTGCTTTGCGGAGGAAATTATTATTATCTTTCGAGGATGGCAAAAAAGATGAATCAGGGAAGAAGCGGTTATACGCTCCGGATAGATTTGAAGGAAAAACCATCCTCGAAGGAGGATTTCCTGAGACAGTTTGAGGCTTACTGTGTCAAAGAAAATATTGATCTTGTATATGAGGTCAAGGATGTGCCGGCGGTGGTTCTTATGAACGGTGTCCGGTGTGAGGTAAGCCTGGACAGTACGCCCGGCTTTGGCGGGGCGGATTATGTGATGAAGGTTACAGAAAGGTAATGCCCCCTTCTGTTTCCCCGGCCCGCCATGCAGCTACAGGAGGCTGCATGGCGGGTCTTTTTTTAGGTTTTAATAAGATTGTTGTGCAGACAGTTACTCAGGCTGCAGCGCGGCAGTGAGGGCGGATATTTTTTCCCTGACCCGCAGGACGATTTCATCGGCGGGGATTTTGCAGGTGTCGGCTTTGTTTCCGCGAAGAGTCATTTCCACGCAGCCTTCCTTCCTGTTTCTTGGGCTGGCAATCAGACGGATGGGGATGCCAAGCAGATCCGCATCGGAGAACATGACGCCGGCGCTTACGTTCCTGTCATCATAGAGAACCTCCACACCTGCACGCTGCAGCTCATCATACAGGGCGTCAGCCATGGCATGTACTTCGGCATTGTCACTGCGCATACAGCACAGATGAACCTGCCAGGGAGCGATGGTGATGGGCCATATGGGGCCGTATTCATCGTGATGCGCTTCGCAGACGGAAGCCGCCAGGCGTCCGATGCCGATGCCGTAGCAGCCCATCAGGGGATAGTGGGCTGCGCCGTCGGCATCCACGTACTGCATGTGCATGGCCTTGCTGTATTTGGTTCCCAGCTGGAAGATATTCCCCACCTCAATGCCGCGGGATATGGACAGGGAGTGCCTGCCGCATACCGGACAGATACCGCCCTCCTGCGCCTTTGCAAAATCTTCATACGACGCATCCGGGCAGTCGCGTTCCATGCACAGGCCGATATAATGAAAGTCAGCGCGGTTGGCGCCGCAGACCAGGCCGGTTGCGCCTTTCAGGGAACGGTCAAACAGAATGGTGAGATCCGCATTTTCACCGCTGTTTTTCCGCAGTCCGGCATACAGGGCGGCAGGACCGATAAAGCCTGCCTGCAGGCCGGAGCCTTCCGTGATTTCCCCGGGATGGACCTCTTCTCCCAGCCGGTTGGTGAGTTTGGTTTCATTTACGTCCAAATCACCGCGGATAAAAAGGACGACGTAGGAATCATCCCGGTTCCGCTGATAGACAACAGCCTTGCAGCATTGGGCGGCTGTGATTCCCAGAAAAGCGCAGAGCTCATCAATGGTATGGACGCCGGGGGTGGAAACCTCAGTCAATGCCGGGAGCGGCAGGGAGGAGGCGGCACATTCCGTATGCCCGTCCGTCCGGCCTTCAGATGCACAGATTCCCTCCGACGGCGCTTCTGTGATGCATTCCGCCGCTTCCATATTGGCGCGGTAGCCGCAGGAAGGGCACAGGACGATGGAATCCTCTCCGGCGGGAGTAAGGAGCATGAATTCATGGGACAGATTTCCGCCCATCATGCCGGAGTCCGATGCCACGGAGATCACCTCCGGTATGCCCGCTCTGGCAAAAATGCGTTCATAGGCGCTGTGGCAGCGCCGGTAGCAGGCTTCCAGGTCCTCCTGGGAGGTGTGGAAGGAGTAGGCATCCTTCATGGTGAATTCCCGGACGCGGATCAGTCCGGCCCTGGGCCGTGCTTCATCCCGGAATTTGGTCTGGATCTGGTAAAAAAGGAAGGGATATCGGCTGTAGGTGGCGCCGTATTCCCTTACCAGCGCAACGGCGGCCTCCTCATGGGTCATGCCAAGCACCATGGGGGAACCGTTCCTGTCCGTAAAACGCAGCAGCTCGCTGCCTACGGAGTCGTAACGCCCCGATTCCTGCCAGTAGGAGGCGGGCAGCACTACGGGAAACTGCACCTCCTGGCCGCCTGCGGCATCCATTTCCTCCCTGATGATCTGTTCGATTTTCCGGGTGATGCGGCACAGGGGCGGCAGGGATGAATAGATGCCGTTCGCCACGTATTTGATATAGCCGCCGCGCAGCATGAGGGCGTGGCTTTCCACAACACAGTCGGAGGGCGTTTCCCGGAACCGGTCGCCGATTAGATTTGCAAGCTTCATAAAATAACCTCCTGTCCTTAGGGCATGTTTATATAATGCCCTGGTGGCGGCAGAAGGGGACAGGGAATAAAAAAAGCCCCGAGCCGTCCCGCCGCATGATAAGGGAATGGCTTAGGGCGAACCTTCAGGGTCCGTGGTACCACCTAAATTCGGAAAAAATCCGCGCTCACGGTACAGGGCATAGCCCAATACCTTTCTCTGTTACGGGAGAACCCGGCGGGGCTTACTCACGTCTGCAGCTGCCGGAAAAATACGGCAGGAAAACGGTTCGGCCTGCGGCTCAAAGAGGGGTTCGGCATTTTTTCAGGAAAGACTCACACCAGCCGTCTTCTCTCTGGACCATCCGAAATGCGTACTGTTTCTTTTCTCAGCCTTTGTGGAATGTAAAATTTTGTTAAGAATAGCACGGGCCGGAATATCTGTCAAGTACGGATTTATTGACAGTACGGATTTATTTTACTGTGCGGCTTTATTTTACCTGTTATGGATTTATTTTGCCGGAGGATTGCGCAGACAGGGGACGGAAGCTATAATGGAAGGGAACCTGGCAGTATCCATGAGGGGAACGGGCGGTTACGGTGGAAGAAGCCGTATTGGTGCAGTTACGGCAAAAGAAGCTTCACAGGTACGGTTCCTTACGGAAGGGGAAGCATTCCGGTGCTGCGGCGCGCGCCGGGAAAGGACATCATATAACAATGAATAAACAAAAGATGACAGCAAAAGAAATTTTTTCCATACCCAATCTGATGGGATATTTCAGGATACTTCTGATTCCGGTATTTTCCTGGATATATATCCATGCGGATGGTGTGTCGGATTATTATATGGCGGCGGTGCTGGTGGGAATTTCCGGGCTGACCGATATGTTTGACGGCAAGGTTGCCAGGAAATTCAATATGATTACGGAGCTTGGGAAGTTTATAGACCCGCTGGCGGACAAGCTGACGCAGGGAGCGCTGGTGCTTTGCTTTGCCGTCCGTTACCCGCTGATGCGGGCGGTTCTGGCGCTTTTTATCCTCAAAGAGGGTTTTATGGGAATCATGGGGCTGCTGCTTCTACCCAGAGGGAAGAAGCTGGATGGCGCCATGTGGTTCGGCAAGGTGTGCACCGCGGTCCTTTACGTTCTGCTGTTCATTCTGCTGCTGTTCCCTGGAATCAGCCTGACGGCCGCAAATCTTCTGATATCTGCATGCGGCGCCTTCATGCTGTTCAGCCTTATCATGTACATCCCTGTTTTTCGGAAAATGTGGAAGGAAAGCGAGCCTTCCGGAAAATAAACAGCCTGCCGGGTGCAGGAATAAAGATATCCGCAGGAGCTGATCAGTGCCGGTTTACGGCATCCTTCAGCTCCTGATTCAGTTTACGGACCGTTTCGCCGTCCGGCTTTAGGATTTCACGGTCATAGGTATACAGGCCGTTTACCTCTTCCTCCACGTCGGACAGCTGGGTATAGATGGTAGCGGAAATGCCTTGCTTTACCGCGGGGAGGATGGTGGAGGACAGAAGGCGGCGATAGCCTTCCGTAAGAGTTTGGCGGCTGTCATATTTACCGTAGCCGTAGAGCTTTTCGCTGTAGCTGTGTCCCGGGACCTGCCAGGAATAGCCGCCGAATTCGGTAAGCGCCAGGGCGCGGACAGGCTCCGGGCGGAATTTCAGGGTAAAGAAATAATAGTGCAGGCTGCACAGGTCGCCGCCCTTCTGGTCAAACCAGCCGCTGGCATGGTCTATCAGCCTTGTGGAATCCAGGCTGCGGACAAAATCCGCGATCTTCAGGGCGTCGAACTGCCCCCACCCCTCATTGAAGGGAACCCAGCATACGATGGAGGGATGGACCGGAGTCTATCGTTTCCTTCACGTCGTAGGAATTGCTTTCTCCCCTCCGCATCCCTGCGCGAAAGAAGGAAGCGGCTGTGCCTTCCGTCCTTTATGGTAATGTGCATGGCATTGAAAAGGGTGGCCAGATATGTGACGAACCAGTGGCGGTAGGAGCTGCCGCCGCATACCATATCCTGCCACACCAGCATTCCCAGCCTGTCGCAGTGATAGTACCAGCGCTGAGGCTCTATTTTGATATGCTTTCGGAGCATATTGAAGCCAAGATCCTTCATGGCCCTGATGTCATAAATAAATGCTTCGTCGCAGGGGGCGGTGTACAGGCCGTCAGGCCAGTAGCCCTGATCCAGGACGCCGGTCTGCATATAGGGGCTGTTATTCAGGAAAATACGGCGCAGGCCGTCGCTGCCGGTCTGGATATCGCATTTGCGCATGGCAAAATAACATTCCACCCTGTCGTCCTCCATTTCCAGGGTTGCATGGTAAAGGAAGGGATCCTCCGGGGTCCAGGCATGGAAACCAGGCAGGGGCAGGACTGCCTCCCGGTCCGGGGAAAAGGTACGGACACAAACTGCGCCGGAGGACTGTTTGCCGGCTGCGGGACGCGCCGGATCGTCCCGGTATTGTCTGTCCTCCTCCGTTTCCGGCCGGACCGTACAGCGGATTGGCCCTCCCTTTCTGCGGCCGCCGGCAGTAATCCTTACGCGGCAGCAGGAACCGTCATAATCCGGCGTAAAATGGACCGCCGAAATATAGGGATCGGGGACAAGCTCAAGCCATACGGTCTGCCAGATGCCGCTCTGGGCAGTATAAAACATACCTCCCTTATCAAGCTTCTGCTTTCCTCTGCTGTAACAGGAGGTATCACTGTAATCCCGCACGCGCACCAGAAGCTCGTTGGAGGCTTCTTCGGTAATATCCGTTATATCCAGTGTGAAGGGTAGGTATCCGCCCGTGTGCTCCCCCGCCGGTTTCCCATTAACAAATACGGCACATTCCTGATCCACAGCGCCGAAATGGAGCAGTACCCTTTGATCCTTCTGTTGTTTGCGGAGGGTAAAGCTGCGGCGGTACCACAGGAATTCATCCGGTGAAAGCCTCCGCCCCACACCGGACAGCGGAGCTTCCGGGGAAAAGGGAACAGGAAGCTGTCCCTCAAACCGGGCGGGAATGTTGGGGGAAGGGGTAAAACAGTAATCCCACATCCCGTTCAGATTAATATAAGATGCCCGTACCATGGCGGGACGGGGATATTCCTTCCATGTATCGGCAGGATTTATGCTGCGGCTCCACCGGGTTCTGCACAGACCCGGAACGCCGTTATCCTTCTTTTTACTCATTATTTTCGACCTTTCTGCCTGACAGGCGTGTAATCAATAGCCTTAAGCATCCGGGCAGTGCACAGGGCTGCTGCCGGGACGGCTATGGTATAGCGTAACCATTCAGTTGTCCGGACGGTTATAGTATAGCATTTTTTCATCCGGAAAAATAGCGGGGAAAGGGTGCAAAGTATACAGGAATCATGTATAATAAAACGATACAGGTATTTATTACATTTTATGGGGAGGAAAAGGCGCTATGAATATATTCGGAAGGGAAAGTCTGAAAGCTCCATTTAAATTACCGGCTAATATTGTTTCAAAGGCAGGCCTGCGGCATGCCGGTGGAAAAAAGAGGATGCTGCCGGTAATGCTTTGTCTGGCGGCGGCAGGGATGGCCCTGCTGGCCGGATGCGGGAAGGCGAATGGAAAGCTGGATCCGGATAACCCGGTTACGGTTACGGCATGGCATTATTATAACGGCGCGCAGCAGACCGCTTTTGATGCGCTGGTGAAGGAATTCAACGATACGGTAGGACTGGAAAAGGGCATTTTTGTGAAAAGCGCCAGCAAGGGCGATGTGAACCAGCTGGAAGAGGTGGTGATGTCCGCGCTGAAGAAGGAAGTGGGCAGTGAGGAAGCGCCGGAAATGTTCTCCTGTTACGCGGATACAGCCTATGAAATCCAGCAGATGGGCTATCTGGCCGATATTTCTCCCTATATTAGTAAGGAGGAGCTGAGTGAATACGTGGACTCCTATGTGGAAGAGGGCAGGATTGGGGAAGCCGGCCAGCTGTTTATTTTTCCTGTGGCCAAATCCAGCGAAATCTTCATGCTGGATAAAACGGACTGGGATAAATTCTCACAGGCCGCCGGTGTGGAGCTGTCCTCCCTTTCGACCATGGAAGGGCTGGCGGAAACGGCAGGGAAATATTATGACTGGACGGACAGCCTGACACCGGACATACCCAATGACGGCAAGGCTTTTTACGGCAGGGACGCGATGGCGAATCTGTTTATTATCGGTTCCATGCAGCTGGGGACTGAGATTTTCAAGGTGGAAAACCAGCAGGTGACGCTTCAGGTGGATAAAGCTGTGATGAAGCGTATCTGGGACACCTGGTACATACCCTATGTGAAGGGATACTTCAGCGCTTACGGCAGGTTCCGTTCCGATGATGTGAAAATAGGCGAGCTGATTTCCTATACGGGTTCCACTACCTCCGCCATGTATTTTCCGGATGCGGTGGAGCTGGAGGATGAAACCTACCCCATAGAATACATAATCCTTCCGGCGCCCGTATTCGAAGGCGGTGAGAATTATGCGGTGCAGCAGGGCGCGGGCATGGTAGTGACCAAAACGGATGAGAAGAAGGAATATGCCTGTACTGAATTCCTGAAGTGGTTTACCCAGGCGGAGAACAACATTGAATTCGGCTGTTCCTCCGGCTATCTTCCGGTAAAAAAAGCGGCCAATGATAAGGCTGAGCTGGATAAAATCATTGAAGAACGCGGACTTGAGGTACCGGAGAAGACATATGATACGCTTGTGGCTGCTTTTGATACGGTTAAGAGCAGCACCATGTATACCAACAAGGCCTTCCAGGGCGGCACAGCGGCGAGAAAGGTTCTGGAATATAACCTTCCGACAAAGTTGCTGACCGGGCTGTTGTGGAGAGAAAAGCTGGGGCTGATCCTGACGAGGCAGTATCGGTTTATCTCGATGAGGCTTTTGAAGAATGGTTTGCAGGTTTGCAGAGTGCTGCAGGAAGCAGTAGAAAATGAGAAAAGAACGATTTTCAGCTTGTTTGTGGTACGCTGATACTGGTTATGATGGTTCAGGCCATGATATCCATGGAACTTTCAGCGGCACACCCTTTCTTTAAAAGAATATTCTGTGGGTATTCTGAACCAGACAGTGGAAAACCGGAAAATCCTTCTGGAAAACGATATGGTACAGCGTTGGTCGGAGATGAAGGAGGAGGAAGCTAAGGCGAGAAGAATGCGCTGGAGCAGCAGCTACGACAAGAAGAATAACGGTGCATGATTTTCTGAATAATGAAGAGGCCCAGAAGGATTTCCTGGAAAATATGCTGGACACCATGCTTTATATGATGAGAAAATACGGTTACCGGATCCTTTCTCATTCTGGCAAACGATAACAGCGGGTACGCAGGAAAGTACCGCGACGGCATTTATTTCAGGGATTCCGATCCTACGGGAAATCCGGCTGATTGCGGATGTCCTGCTGGAAAGAGGGGCAAGCAGCTTTTCCCATGCAAAGGGTATTCCCCTGGATACGCTTTGGACCACCAGCTTCCATCTGGGTAAAAGCGGGGAATTGAGCTGTGACGATTTTTTCTTCAAGCCTTATGAAGCGGCAAAGCTGTACCCTGATACGGATTACAGGAATCTGGCCTATTGGAGCAGGCCCTTTACCCTGGAGGGAAATACGAAAAGCGACAGCTATCATATGATTGCCTATTCGATTCCTTTGGTGTACCAGGGAACGGTTTACGGTGTGATGGGGGTGGAAATTTCTGAGAATTATCTGGCGGAAATGCTTCCCGTAAGAGAGCTGAACAGCCAGAACCAGGGCAGCTACATGCTGGCCGGGCTGGCGGAGGACGGAAGCCTGGATCCTATGGTGGTGACCGGGGCGGCGGTTTTGACAATGGAAAGGCTTGAGACGGAAACAACCAGATATAATTCCCTTTACCGTCTTTCCGTACGTGGAAAGGAGGCCTATGCGGGTGTCAGCAGGCTTCATCTTTACAACACCAATACGCCGTTTTCAGACGAGGTCTGGGTGGTGGCAGGCGTAGAGGGAGAGCGGGAGCTGTTCGGAATTGGGAACAAGATTGTATGGAATCTTTTGATTGCGATACTGGTGGGTCTTGTGTTCGGCATGGTCAGTATCTATATAATGGTTTCCCATCTTACAAAGCCTATCAGAGGACTGGTGAAGTGTATCAGAAACAGCGGCGGGAAACGGCTTACCGGCTACCAGATGAGCGATATTGCGGAGGTTGATGAGCTGTTTGATGTGGTTCAGGAGCTGATGGTAAGGCAGCAGGAAGCGGAATACAGCCTGATGGAGGAAAAGGAACGTTACCGGATCGCGCTGCAGAGCAGTACGGATATCCTGTATTCCTATGATGTGCACGGCGATTGTATGAATGTATACAATGTAGGCGACAAAGAAGGAATGGAGGGTGTAACGGAATGCCATTATGATTCGGATGCTTTGGAACAGCTGAAAGCATGCTGCCTTCATGAGGACGACCGGGAAATGGTAAGGGAGGCGCTGCGGGAAAGCGAAAATGAGATCGATCTGGTATTTGAAGCCAGGATGAGTGAAGAGGCGACGGATTATTCCTGGATGGAAATGACCGGAAAGGTTATCTGTGACGCCAATGGAGAACGTTCCAAAATCATCGGCAGCATAAAAAATATCCATGAAAAGAAGATACAGGAGCTGATGGAGCTGGATACGGTCAGGAGAGATCCGGTTACCGGACTCTACCGCCGCAGCGTAGGCGAAAAGATGATTTCGGCCCAGTGGGAGGAGAATACCGCAGGCTGTCTGCTTCTGCTTGATATGGACAGATTCCGTGAGCTTGATGAAAGATACGGCATTGTATTCGGCGATGCCATCCTGGAACAGATTGGAAGCTCCATATTAAAAATAAAGGAAACATTTACGGAAGACGGCAGAATCAGGATGATGGCGGTCCGTGAGGGCGGCGATGAGATACTCATCTGGATGGAGGGCGCCGGAAAGGCTGAAGCGGCTGATTTCCTGCAGGCTCTGCGGGAGAGGATTGCCGGTATTTATCCGGATGCGGGATTCTGTCTCCAGATATCCTCCGGCGGGGCGGAACGCAGGAAAAAGGAAGAGCTGTCAGCACTTATGGACAGGGCCGCCTGGGCGCTGGCCTATGCGAAAAACAGCCGCAGCGGTGTATCGGTATTCTATGAGGATCTGTCCGGGGAACAGCTTGAAAGTCTCTGCAGGAAGCCTGAGATTGATGAAATAGTCAGTGTTTCCTATCAGAGGGGGATTCCCATGGTTCCTCTTGTCTTTAACTTTTTTGACAAAAGCAGCGATGTGAGAGGAATTCTGTCCGTCCTGCTGGTGAAGCTGGGAACCCATTACGGTCTTTCTGATATTTTGATATCTGAGGCGGACGCGCAGTTCTATACGGTACACATGGCCTATCAGTGGCACAGCAGGCCGGAATACAGGATAGGCGGCGGGGCAAAGTATTTTACAGAGGAGGAATATGAGGAGTATGCCGCAAGCCTGAACGGCGGTTTCCGTATTTTTGCAGGAAGCGCGGAACGTAAGAAGGAGAATGATTTCTTTGTAATCCCTCCCCGCACAAGCTGCCTGACAGTACCGTTGTATGACAGCGGTAAATATACGGGCTGTATCACCTATGCGGCGGATGCGGAACAGCTGAACCTGCGCGAGGCGGAAAGGGGAGAGCTTCTGGAAATAGCCAAAATCATCGAGAGCAATATCAACCGTGAGCGGTATGACCTGGCAAGCCGGGCGAAGAGCGATTTCCTTTCCCGGATGTCTCATGAAATCCGTACTCCCATGAACGCGATTATCGGCATGACAGGGATTGCCATACAGGAAAAGCAGGATTCGCAGAAAGTGGAGGACTGCCTGCACAAGATTGACAGCTCTTCCCAGTATCTGCTCAGCCTGATTAATGACATTTTGGATATGTCCAAGATAGAAAGCGGAAAGATGAAGCTGGAAAATGGTATTTTCAGTATGAAGCAGCTGCTGGAGGGCGTATATAATCTGATTGAACCGCAGACCATGGAAAAAAATATTGAATTTACCCGGGAATTTGTGATTTCAGAGGAATGGGTGACGGGCGACAGCCTGCACCTGAACCAGGTGCTGATTAATCTTCTGGGAAATGCGGTGAAATTTACGCCCCGGGGAGGGCATATCAGGCTGAAGGCCGTGCAGAAGCCGGCAGGGGAAGGAATGGTAAAAACCACTTTTTCTGTGAGGGATGACGGAATTGGCGTAAGCAGTGAAAACAGACAGCGGATTTTCCGTTCCTTTGAGCAGGCCAGCGACGATACCTCCCGGAAATATGGAGGAACCGGGCTGGGGCTTGCCATCAGCGACCGTCTGGTGCGGATGATGGGCGGCCACATAGCATTGGAAAGCGAGGAAAACAAAGGAAGCGACTTTTCCTTTACCCTGCTTCAGACAGTCGGCAGGAGGCCAGCGGAGGAAGACGATAAGCTTACCGATGGTGCGCTGGCTGGGTTAGAGGGAGCCAGAATCCTTCTTGTGGAGGATAATGAGCTGAATCTGGAAATCGCAAGGACGATCCTGGAAATGCAGAAATGTCAGGTAGAGACAGCGTTGAACGGACAGGAGGGCGTAGATCGTTTCTGTGAGAGCAGCGAGGGATATTATGATTTGATCCTCATGGATATCCGAATGCCTGTAATGGACGGCCTGGAGGCGGCGAAGCTGATAAGGGCATCCGGAAGAACGGATGCCAGGACGGTTCCCATTGTGGCGATGAGCGCCAATGCCTTTGAGGAGGATGTGAAGAAATCCCTGGAAAGCGGGATGAACGCCCATCTGGCGAAGCCTTTTCAGATGGAAGACCTAATCCGGACGATGCGGCGGATTATAGGGAGAGAAAACAGGGTTGGAAAGAACGGGCCCGGAGAAACAGAGACGGAGTAATCGGGCATGTGGCCATAAAAATCCGGCGGAAGGTGAAGAACCTCCGCCGGATTTTTGTGCGCCCGTTACGGTTACATATAATGAATCTGATCCTTATACTTTTCAAACAGAACATTATTGAATTCTTCTCCGCCGTCCACGTTGGCGCTGTGGAAAATCGGCGGCTCAATGCCCATTTCCTGCAGGTGCTCCACGGTGCGGATCACGATCATATTGACGATGGTGCAGCCTACCACGCTGGAGGTGGGGCCGATTTTCTGGTTCATGCCGGGCAGCAGCATGCTGGAGTCTTCAAAATCACCGCAGTTGTCAATAACGATGTCGCAGACCTCGTACAGCTTTTTGCCGCTTTTATGGCGGCTGCTCACCTGGCTTGTATATTCCATATTGGTGATTGCAATGGTGGATACCCCCATTTTCCGGGCCTCTATTGCCATTTCGATGGCGGCCGTGTTCCGTCCGGAAACGGAATGGAGCAGAAGCACATCGCCTTCATGGATGGGGGTATGCTTCAGGATGGCAGTTGGGTAGCCGTCCAGCTTTTCCATGGTGCTTGTCTGGGTGACGGGCCGGGTGTTAAGCATGAATTCCGAAGGCAGGATTGCGTTGAGGACCGCCAGCCCGCCGGTACGGTAGAACAGCTCCTGGGCCAGGATGCCGGCGTGGGATGCGCCGAAGGCAAAGACGGAATGGCCGCCGGCAATGGCCTCCGCCATCTTCCCTGCGCAGGCATCCATGGATTCCCACTGGGTATTTTTTACCCGTTCCAGAATCTCTTCCACATGTGTAAGATAGTCAAAGCTTTTACTGTTCATATGATTCCTCCCTTTCTTTTTCAAGAAGATATGCAAGCAGCTCCTTTCTGTCCCGGATGCCGTCCATTTCCCGGAGGATGCGGGGATTGCTCAGCAGATCCATCAGCCGCAGGACGTACTGGATTCTTTCGTCCTTTTCCTGGATGGCAAGGCAGATGCACCAGCTGACCGGATCGTGCAGGCGGTGGCCAAAGGGAACCGGTTTTTTCAGCCGGATCAGGGACAGGCCGAAGAAATGCACGCCGTCCCCGGGGCCTGCATGAGCCAGCGCCACGCCGGGGCAGTAAACAAAATAGGAACCGTTGGTTTCAAAGGACTGTATCATGGCATCGATATAACTGGTGTCGATGCTGCCGCTCATCAGGAGCGGGCCGGCGGCTCTCTGTATTACCGACTTCCAGTCGCCGCAGGGCGTATCCAGCAGGATGTTTTCCTCCCGGAGCACGGAACGGATACCGGGCATGCTTTCACGGGGCCGGGGTTGTACGTTCATTCTTTTTTTATCCTTTTTAATATCCATGAAAAGCTTCTGCAGCCGCAGGATGTCCTCGTCCTCCAGCATGGGGGAAACCTTGACCCACAGCTCCTCCGGCTCCGACAGCGTGATGGTGGATATTATCAGATCAAAATCGTAGTTTTTCATGATATCCGGCAGCTTGTGGTTGGAGGTAACCGCCATGATTCTGATATTGAAATTGGTGCTCAGCCGCTCTGCAAGAAAATTGGCTGTGCCGATGCCCGTGTGGCATACCACGATCACCTTGGGCAGGATGTCATTTTTAAAATGCCGTTCCACGGCTACTACAAGGTAGATGAGGATTACCGCGATGTCATCCCTGGTGTAGGTATAACCGGTGGTGGCCTCCAGCGTGGGAAGATGATGGCAGATCAGCTGAAAATATTCCGGATATTCCGAAATCATCTGCTCCGTATAATCATTTTCCAGGGGAACGCCCTCGGCATGCGCCTTGTCAATATCGCGCAGATGGCTTTCCAGCTGGTTGACGATTTTATTGTCCTCATACAGCGGGATATCCATTTCACCGCTTATTTTCATAAGGAAGCTGGTCAGCGCCATGTGCAGCTTTACGTCCTGGGCGTTTTCTATGGGCGCCCGGCTGTAAAAACGGCAGTAATACAGCTTGGAGGCCAGATACTGGATCTCAGCCTCGCTCACGGCCAGGTGATAACGACGGCCCAGCACCTCCAGGATATTTCCGGCAAGCTCGTAAACAAGAAGATTCTGAAAGGTTTTTTCCTCCAGCGTGCTTTCCCTGATGCAGGCGCCTCTTTCCAGACGGACGGTAATGATGGAGAGCATGAGCAGCAGCTCTTCGAAACACGCATCGGATACATCCAGCTCATACTGCTGCTCCACATCCAGAAGGAGCTGTTTGAGGAACGGAAAATAGTTTTCCAGATCCCACTCATCATATAGGAAGCGTTCATATATATTCACTTCCCTGTGCAGGGAAAAAACCGCGCCCATGGCCGACTGGATTATCCGCATGATCATGTCCCTGCGCTGCCGTTCCGTGGGCCGGAGCAGATAACCTCTGTTCATGGCCGGATCGAAGCTGATATTGTAGCGGGACAGAAAAACCTTCACCTGCTCCATATCCTTTAAGATGGTGGTGCGGCTGACATTGAATTTTTCCGACAGCTCAAAAATATTGCAGAAATCATCACTGATAAGCAAAGTCAGCAGGATGATATGGCTGCGTTCCTCCGGAGAGAGCCGGTACAGGTAAAAATCATTATCCACAGCGGCCTGCAGCAGGAGGCTGCTTTCCTCGGCTCCTCCGGTAAATGCAATTCCCCCTTCGGAAACCGACAGAACGGGCTGCAGGTTCTGATCCTCCAGAAATTCCAGGATGGATTGGACATAATTACGGATCGAGCGGGTACTGACATGAAAACGCGCCGCCAGCTCTTCATAATGAAAATACTGGCCGGGCGAATTAAGAAGTATGGTAAGCAGCTTGCTTGTCTGCCTGTTCATGCATTATCCCCCTTTCCGTATTGTATGCCTGTACACCTGAAATTTATGTATTCCCCTGCCTCTTCTCACAGTCTGCCGCGCTGTCTGCTTTACGGCTCCGCCTTTCGGCCGGGCGGGGAAGTATATAAATTTCAGGTATCCAAACATAAAATTCCAATATAATTTCATTATAAGGGCGGGGAAGGGGAGAGGAAAGGCAAGGTTGTTTCCAAAGAATGTGAAAGAAAATGAACTAGGCATTGACCCTGAGAAATGTTATGCTAAATGCACAAAAAATGATAAAAGGAGGTCGTGTCTTTGGATAAAATACTCAATGAGAGTCATATACGAATCAAAGAAAAAGCGGCTGACTGGGAGGAGGCTGTGCGTAAGGCAGGGGCAGTTCTGGTGGAGGAAGGAAGCATCAGGCCCGCTTATGTGGAAAAGATGATTCAGTCTGTAAAGGAGCTGGGGCCTTATATCGTGATAATGCCCGGCTTTGCGCTGGCCCATGCAGCACCGTGTGAAGATGTGGTAAAAAGCGACATGGCGTTGATTACACTGGATACTCCGGTTGAGTTTGGCTCACCCAATGACCCGGTGTCCGTGCTCCTGTGCCTGGGATGTACGGACAGTACCTCACATCTGGACACTCTGTCCAGGGTCGCTGAAACACTGCTTGCGGAGGAGCGGATCGATATGATTGCCAAAGCGGACAGTGTGGAAGAGGTGGTCCGGATAATGGCCGGAAAGGAAATGCCTGCCTGAATCAGGCAGAGATTAAAGAGAAGGAGGTAAAATGGATGGGCACAGTAAGAATTCAGACAGTGTGCGGCTTCGGATGCGGTTCTTCCCTTTTCCTGAAAATGAAAATAGAAGAAATCCTGAAGGAAAATAAGCTGGATGCGGAGGTATTCTGCGGAGATGTCGGCACATGCACTTCAACGCCCTGCGACGTGATTTTTACATCGGAGGAGCTTGCCGGACGTGTCCAGGAACGCAGTAAGGTTCCGGTAGTGACGATCGGCAGCTTCGTAAATAAGAAGGAAGTAACGCAGAAAACGCTGGAATACTTTGAAAGTTTGGAAAAATAGTGTTTCATAGGAGGGAGAGGGATTTATGGTTGTATTGAATTTTATCATTAATGAGATCTTCGGTCAGGGTGCTATTTTCCTGGCATTAATCGCTATGATTGGTCTTTTGCTGCAAAAGAAGCAGTTCAGCGAGGTGGTCCGCGGCACAATGATGACCGCAATCGGCTTCTTCGTTCTGTCCCAGGGCACCGGGATTATCACAGGCAATTCCATTGACGGCCTGGCGGCGGCTTTTAATACCATGATGCCTGCAGCCAACGGCAAACCGGACATTGATATGTCCGTGTACGGCACACAGATCGGTATCGTAATGCTGATTGCATTCGCATTTAACCTGTTGTTTGCCCGCTTTACAAAATGGAAATCCGTATTCCTGACAGGACATATGCTGTATTGGTTCCCCTATGTATTTATTGCTGCGGGTGTTGACGCAGGGCTGACAGGCGGCAAGCTGATCGGTCTGGCCACCATTTTTACGGCAGCTTATATGGTAATATCCCCGAACCTGATGCGTCCGCTTGTCAAGGAAGTAACCGGCAGCGACAGCTTCACCATCGGCCACCCCACCACCGTGCTTTCCCTGATTTCCGGTTATCTGGGCAAGGTCATCGGCAACAAGGAGAAATCCACGGAGGATATCAAGTTCCCCAAGAGTCTTGGCTTCCTGCGTGAGGTATCCATTACAGGATCTATCGTTATCTGTATTACATACATTGCAATGTTCTTTATTTTGAAGGCAAACGGCCTGGTTCCTGGTGAAGTCTGGGGCTATGCAGGCGGAAAGACCGGTATATTCACCTTTATTTTCACAAAGGCGATTTACTTCGGCGTGGGCGTTACCATCATGCTTCTCGGCGTCCGTATGCTGATTGCGGAAATCGTTCCCGCTTTCAAGGGAATTGCAGAAAAGGTGGTTCCGGGAGCTATCCCGGCGCTGGATTGCCCTGTTATTTTCAACTGTGCACCCAATGCGCTGATTATCGGCTTCATCGTAGCCATGATTACATCAACAATTACAATCATCCTCACCGCAGGAATGTTCCCTACGGTTATCATTCCGCTGACCTTTACCTGTTTCTTTGAAATCGGCTGCGCGTCCATCATCGGCAACGCCACCGGCGGTATCAGGGGCTGTATTGTAGGCGCGGCTCTCAGCGGTATTATTATGGTATTCCTGGTAGGCTTCGGTTCCTATTTCTTCGGAAATACCATCAACAACTGGATGCTCGTTTACGGCGGCCAGGACTTCTCGCTGTGGGGCATCGTGGAAGGATCTATTGCGAGACTGCTTCATTAACTGTGGTTTTTTGGTTATTTATGAAGGGTAATGGAAAAATAGAGGCAGTTTAGGATGACATAATAAATAAAAACCCCCTGTATCTGCAGGATGCCGGAATTTATCCGGCGGCGGATGCAGGGGGTTTTTAGTGTTAAGGGAGTCTGACGGGCTTTGTGTGGAGGCCTGTGCGGCTGCCTTTATTTATTGTAAGCTTTGTTATATACTGGATTTAGTTAAAAACGATTATCATCAGCGATTGCTGGTATCTGCCGGTTAACTGAGGGATGTACGGAAGGAGAATGAATCAATGAAGTATGCGGTGATATCGGACGTCCATGGAAACATGGATGCCCTGGAAGCGGTGCTGGCGGATGCCCGGAAACAGGGGGCAGAAGGGTATTTATTTGCAGGGGATTATTGTCTGAGCCTGCCGTATCCTGAAGAGGTGATTAACACGATCAGAAAAATAGAAAACGCTGTGATTATCAGGGGGAATGAAGAGCAGTATATAGAAAGAATGCGCGGGGAGCGGGAGGAACGCTGGGCGGGCGGACAGATGCATATTTCATGCTGGTGCGAGAAGGCTTTGCGTGAGGAAAATAAAGAATTTCTTCAAACGCTGCCAAAGGAGGCCGCGTTTCGGGGAAAGAACGGAGGGCCAAACATTTTTATGGAGCATTCATCCCGCAACTATATTGGCGACGCAGAGCTTGGAAAATTCAGTTGTCCGACCATTCCGGTCATGTATAAGGAAGAACAACTGACACATGAAAAGCTTTTGCAGGATATCAGGACACATCTTTCCGGCAGCAGGGAATTTCAGGAGCGCTGCGGCGCTCTGGAGAAAGGCGTATATATTTTTGGGCATTCACACATACAATGGTTTATGCAGCAGGATGACAGGATTTTTATAAATCCGGGTTCCTGCGGTCTGCCCATGGATGGCTGTGAGGAAGGAGCGCCTTATACCCTCCTTAACTCGGATGAAAACGGGCTTCAGGTACAGGAACGTCGGGTGCCCTACGATATTGAGGCTTTTATACGGAAAATAGAAGAAAGCGATCAGTTTGAAAGGGTTCCGGTTTGGAGCAAAATCCGCATAAAGGAGCTTCGCTCAAGAAGCGAGCATTTGTATTTTTTCATTAAATATGCTTCGGAATATGCAGAGCGCACAGGCGAAACAGTGCGGCCCTTCGGGAAGAAAACGTGGGAAGGTGCATTCGAAGAATGGGACAGACAGTGAACGGAAAACTGTTTTGATTTTATCTCCCGGAAAAGTTGACATACAGGTTTCTATCCCCGCATACATTGTAAAAACAAGTTTTCCGGGGGAATTCCGTGAAAGATTATATCGAGGAGCGAGCAATCGATATTGCCAACTATATTATTGACTACAATGCCACTGTACGACAGACTGCGAAACAGTTCGGCATCAGCAAGTCAACCGTACATAAGGATGTTACGGAACGCCTGTCTCAGATTAATCCTGCATTAGCCAAGGAAGCCAGGAAAGTATTAGATGTAAATAAGTCGGAGCGCCACATCAGGGGCGGTCTTGCGACCAGAGAAAAGTATTTACATCAGTCACAAAACGGAATAAAATGAATACGTAATTACTGTGTAAAGATAAGGTAAGTTTAAAGTAACAAAAAAGTAAGAAAATTTATGCAGAGTACAAAAGAAAAATAAAAGGGCAGGAAAACTCAAATGTTATATTCAAACAAAGACCTGAAAAAACTGATCATCCCTCTGGTCATAGAACAGACGCTGGCAATCGCTGTCGGTATGGCGGATACCATCATGATATCCGTTGTCGGGGAGGCGGCCGTATCAGGGGTGTCCCTGGTGGATACGGTGAACATCCTGCTGATTAATGTTTTTTCAGCGCTTGCTACGGGCGGCGCGGTGGTGGCCGGACATTTTCTGGGGCAGAAGCACCCGGAGGAGGCCAGCAAGGCGGCCTGGCAGATCATTATGTTCGCCACCACGCTGGCGCTGGCCATATCCATCATATTTATCGGTTTTCATGACAAGCTGCTGCGCCTGATGTTCGGCAAAATCGAGCCGGAGGTTATGCAGTCCGCCAAAACCTACCTTATTATTACGGCGCTTTCTTTTTCCGGGCTGGCGATTTATAATTCCTGCGCGGCAATATTCCGCTCCATGAACAACGCCAAGGTTACCATGTGGATTTCCCTGCTCATCAACGCGATCAATATCACCGGCAATGCGATCTGTATTTTCGGCCTGAAATGGGGTGTTGCAGGTGCTGCGGTTCCCACCACGGTGTCCCGTTTCGTGGGAGCCATCGTAATTTTCTGCATGATGTTTAATCCGAAACGGGAGATCAATTTCTGCGGACAGGTCAGGTTCCGTTTTAACGGGGATTTAATTAAGAAGATACTCTACATTGCCATACCCAACGGCATGGAAAACAGCATGTTTCAGCTGGGCAAGATTCTGGTGCTGAGCGTTGTGGCCACAATGGGAACCTCAGCCATCGCCGCGAATGCCGTGTCAAACACGCTGGCCTCTTGGAATATCCTTGCGGGCGGCGCAATCAACCTTGCGTTGGTTTCGGTTTCCGCCGTGTGCGTGGGTGCGGGCGAATACAAACAGGCAAGATATTATACGAAAAAACTGATGAAGATAGCCATCGGCATCACCGCTGTGATTTCAGTTCTGATGTTTTTCGGAATGCCGCTGCTGATTAAAATGTACAACCTGGGGCCGGAAGCTGCAAAGATGGCCATTGATGTGGTGCGCTTCCATAATATTATGGTAATTCTTTTCTGGGTTCCGTCCTTTACTCTGCCAAACACACTGCGTTCGGCAGGAGATGTCATCTGGACCATGGCGATTGCCATCCTCTCCATGTGGGTGTTCCGCGTGGGCGCTTCCTACCTGTTTACCTATCAGTTCAACCTGGGCCTCCTGGGCGTCTGGGCGGCCATGGTAGTGGACTGGATTTTCCGTGCGATCTGCTACACATGCAGGTACAGAGGGCATAAATGGGAAATGGCGATGCACAGGCAGCGGGAGCAGTAGGAACACTACAGGTGGAAATGCCAGGCGAAAAATACGGATAAATTCGGAAAGAAAAGGTTTTGACAAACAGGCAGGGATTATTTTATAATGAAATGTATTTTTAATGGATACAATATTTACTGAAAAAAGTTGCCTGTGATTTTACCCGAAATATACGGTCGTGCCGCCTGGCGGCAGAATGGAGGAAAAAATGGAAAGAGAAATAGTTATTGTCCTGGACTTTGGCGGACAGTACAATCAGCTGATTGCCAGAAGAGTCAGGGAATGCAACGTGTACTGCGAGGTTCACCCCCATACGATGAGTCTTGAGGAAATCCGGAAAATGAATCCCAAGGGCATTATTTTTACGGGCGGTCCCAACAGCGTATACGGCGACGATTCTCCTTCCTGTGATAAAGGTATTTTTGACCTGGGAATTCCGGTGCTGGGCATCTGCTATGGCGCACAGCTGATGACCCATCTGCTGGGCGGCAGGGTTTCCACGGCGCCTGTACGGGAATATGGTAAGACGGAGGTACATTTTGACACCACAGGAAAAATGTTCGCCAACGTATCAGAGACTTCCGTCTGCTGGATGAGCCATACCGATTATATCTCCCAGCCCGCCCCCGGATTTGAAATCAAGGCCTCCACTCCGGTCTGCCCTGTGGCAGCAGCCGAGAATGTGGAAAAGGGCCTGTACTGTGTGCAGTTCCATCCTGAGGTAATGCATACCCAGGAAGGAAAGAAAATGCTGTCGAACTTCCTTTTTAATATCTGTGGCTGCGCGGGGGACTGGAAGATGGACTCCTTTGTGGAGACAAGCATTCAGGCGCTGCGTGAACGGATCGGAAACGGCAAGGTGCTGTGCGCACTTTCCGGCGGCGTGGACTCCTCCGTGGCTGCCGTTCTTTTGTCAAAAGCTGTGGGGAAACAGCTTACCTGTGTTTTTGTGGATCACGGCCTGCTTCGCAAAAATGAAGGGGACGAAGGTGGAAGAGGTATTCGGACCCAATGGCCCTTATGATTTGAATTTTATCCGTGTAAACGCGCAGAAGCGTTTTATGAAAATGCCGGCGCTGTGGGCCGGAAGAGAAAAGAAAGATAATCGGCGAGGAATTCATCCGCGTATTTGAAGAGGCGCAGAAAATCGGCGCCGTGGATTTCCTGGTACAGGGAACCATTTATCCGGATGTGATTGAAAGCGGCCTGGGCAAATCCGCCGTGATCAAGAGCCACCATAATGTGGGCGGCCTGCCGGATTATGTGGATTTCAAGGAAATCGTGGAGCCGCTCCGTCTGCTCTTTAAGGATGAAGGTGCGTGCGCCCGGCCGTGAAGCAGCATTCCTGAAAAGCTGATCAGCCGTCAGCCCTTCCCCGGCCCGGGACTTGCTATCCGGATTATCGGAGAGGTGACGGAGGATAAGGTTCGGATGCTGCAGGATGCGGATGCGATTTACCGGGAAGAGATTGCAAAGGCTGATATTCCCAATAAGCCGGACCAGTACTTCGCAGCGCTTACCAATATGCGCTCCGTTGGGGTTATGGGGGATGAGCGGACTTATGATTATGCGGTTGCCCTCCGCGCTGTGACCACTACTGATTTCATGACTGCGGAATTCGCTGAGCTGCCCTGGGAGCTGATTGGGCGGGTGAGCAGCAGGATTGTGAATGAGGTGAAGAATGTGAACCGGGTGCTTTATGATTGTACGGGGAAGCCGCCGGCGACGATCGAGTTTGAATAAGTAAAGATGCTCGAAGAATGGCTTGTTTCCTGGCTTTTTCGAGATTTACGGGTACATTTGATAACAATTTGATAACATCAGCTCTAAACAGATTTGTTTATTTTATTGAACCGCTCCGGCGGTTTGCAGGTGAATGAATTTTAGAGCATAAAAGAAAACGGTTTTACTGATTCCTGTTTGGGAGTCGGTAAAGCCGTTTTTTTCGTGGAGCAAATGCTTGTTTCTGTGTGTTGATCAATTATTCTCGTGAGTTGTCCGCAGCAGCATGAGCGATGGCATCTGCCAGGTCACTGTTGCCGGCGGAATGAAAAGCTGTGCTGCCGGACGCAGGATAGATTGAATGTAAAGGCCGGGGTGCTCGCACAACAGTACCACATTTTGTATCAGAATGAGCATTGCCGCACCGGCAGCAAGCTCACACTGACATTACAACAGGACACAGGTGACGATCGTGACGGTAGTGACGATACCACAAAGGGCAGCCTCGTCCCTCAAAGCATCGTCACAGCGTCACAGTCGTCACAGGAAAAGGAGGATATGTATGGCAAAGACAAGAACAAAACAGATTTTGCTGAATCTATCGGAGCATGAAATGGAAATGGTGCAGCTGAAAATGGAACAGCTGGGGATTAAGAATCGAAGTGCCTATCTCAGAAAGATGGCGGTTGATGGAATGGTGATTCATCTGGAACTTCCGGAGTTTCAAAAGTTGCTGAGCCTGATGGCAAGGACAGCTGCAAATGTGAATCAGATTGCACAGCGTTGCAATGCAACCGGAAATCTCTACGAAGAGGATGTGACAGAACTGAAATCAGGCTACAGCGAACTGTGCGAGCAGATGAAACAGGCAGTCGGGGAAATCGCAACATTAAGGGGGATCGCATAATGGCAACGACGAGAATTATTCCCATGCACAGGAATCAGGGAAGGACAGTCTTACAATCTCTTTCTGCCCGCACCGATTATGTGATGAATCCGAATAAGACGGAGGAAGGTCAGCTTATTCGCTGTTATGAGTGCGAAGCAGCCACAGTGGATGTGGAGTTTCTCCTGGCAAAGCAGCAGTACAAGGCAATCACCGGAAGGGAGGTGAAAGAAAAAGGTGATGTCATTGCCTATCAGCTGCGCCAGTCCTTTTACCCGGGGGAGATCACACCGGAACCGGCGGAAAAGGACAAGCATTATGCAGAATGGAATGCGGAGAAAACCGGCACCAGCTGGAAGAAAAAATTGAAAGAAGAAATCGAAAAGGCAGTGCCGCTCTGCACCAGCTTTGAACAATTGGTAAATCATATGGAGCAGACCGGTTATGAAATCAAAAGGGGCAAGCACATTTCCTTCCGAGCACCGGGACAGCAGAGATTTACCAGAATGAAAACGCTGGGAGCAGGATATTCCGAAGAGGAAATCCGGGAGAGGATTCTTGCCGGTTCCGTCCACAAAGAGCAAAAGAAACCTGTAAAGTCCGGCGGTGCAGGAAGCAAACAGCCAAAGCGAAATGTAGAATTCCTGATCGACATTCAGAAGAAGTTGGCCGAAGGAAAGGGCGGCGGTTATGCGCAGTGGGCGAAGGTCTTTAATGTCAAGGCCATGGCGGAGGCTTTGACCTAAAATGTTATAGTTAATTCGTGATTCACCATTTAAATTCGTGCTTGACGATTTTAGTGTTACACGTTTCATGGTATGATGTTCCTGGTAAGTGGATTCCTCCATCAAAGGAGGATTTTTTATGTATAAGAAAAAAACATATGACCAAAAGCACCTTACGACAAGCCAAAGAATTCATATTGAAAAGGGGCTAAATGATGGGCTCTCATTTGCAGCCATTGCCAGAAAACTTGATAAGCATCCAAGTACAATTGCCAAGGAAGTGAAGAAATACCGCACCTTTCAAAAACGAAAGGTTGATCCAAGACATCCTCTTCGCTGTGGCAGATTTAAGGATTGTTCCTTACGTTTTCTTTGTGACAAACCGAATTGCGTAAAAGTCTGCAAATACTGCTATAGCAATAAGGAACGTATTCCTGCATGCACTGCCTTTTGTCCGGAATATCTGGAACCACAATGTGAAGCTATCTGCAAAGCCCCTTATGTTTGCAATCATTGTACAAGACAGCGTACCTGTAATAAGAGCAAAGCTTTCTACATTGCACAGAATGCAGATAAATCCTCCCAGGATCTGCTTGTTTCATGCAGACAGGGAATTAATCAGGCTCCTGTCGATATCGCACTCCTTGATGATCTTATATCTCCGCTATTATTGCAGGGGCAGTCGCTGGCACATTTATGCCTTTCACGGACATGAAATTCCCTGTTCCAGAAAAACGTTGTATAACTATATTGATCAAGGTGTTTTTACTGCAAGGAATATCGATTTGCGCCGCAAGGTCAGTTACAAATGTAAACCCAGGAAAAACGTCACAAGGGTTAGTCTTTCTGCAAAAGAGTTCCGCATCGGCCGTACTTATGAGGATTTCCAGAAATTTATTCAAACGTATCCTGATATTCCGATTGTTGAACTCGATACCGTGGAAGGTGGCCGGGATAACAGTACGCAGGCTTTCCTGACGATTTTCTTCCGTAACTGCTCTCTTATGCTCATTCTTTGTGTTACAAGAGAAGTCACAGGAGCAAGTCATAAAAGTATTCGATTATTTAACACAGCAGCTTGGCATCAAAGTGTTCCAGGAGTTGTTCCCCGTAATATTGACTGATAATGGTGTGGAATTTCAGTTTCCGGGGCGTCTGGAGTGCGATAAAAATGGTGAAATCCGTACCAGAATATTTTACTGCAATCCAAACTCCTCCTGGCAAAAAGGCCGCATAGAAAAGAACCATGAATATATCCGTTATGTGATTCCCAAAGGCCAAAGTCTGGATTCCTATAAGCAACGCGATGCATGCATACTTATGAATCACATCAACAGCGAAGCAAGAGACAGCCTGAACGGCTGCACTCCATTCAGGCTGTCTAAGATGCTTTTGAATAATAAGCTCCACAGACTTTTATGTCTGCAGGAAATCTCTGCTGATGAAGTCAGTTTGAAGCCATCATTACTCAAAAAATAGAACGATAATCAAGACGGAATCCACTGCCGAATTTAATCCTACAAAAATCTGGTATGTGGAATTTAGTCTTGCACACTATTCAGATGCTTGTTTGCCATGCTTGCACATGGAAACAGACTCCTGGAAATTCATTATAGCTCTATTTTAGCCACTCGTAAACCAAAACAACGTGAATTAAGTGTTGCAAGTTCAAGGCTTTTGGTAAATCACGAATTCACTTTGAAATTTTACCGGCGGAGGCTTTGATGGTTTATGAGAGAGAAGGCTTTCAGAGTATGGAAGAACTGGATGCGAAAGTACATGCAGTGACAGCGGAGTTTGATGCCGCTGCGGATCTTCTGAAAAATACGGAGGCCCAGCTGCGTGAGACCAAAGCAATGAAGCAGCACATCCTGAATTACGGACGCACCAGAGAAGTGTACGCCGCTTACAAAAAGAGCAAAAATCCGGAAGCATTTTACGAAGAACACCGTGCCGACCTGGCGATGCACCTTGCCGCCAAGAAGTACTTTGATGAATCCGGATTGAAGGCGCTGCCGAAGGTGAAAGATCTGACTTCCCGGATTCAGGAACTCATGACCGAACAGAAAAAACAGTATCAGAAGTACAGGGAGACACGGAGCGAAATGCAAAACTGGCAGGCGGTTAAACAGAATCTGGACTCGGCTCTTGTCCGGGCAGAAAAAGAAAAGCATCGAGGTCTCGACCGATGATGGACGGACGCAAAGCGGACGTCAGGGGTCTGGGGGTGCACACCAGCAAGCGGGAAAAATATATATTTTTCCACTGCTTGCTAATCCAGTCAGAAAAGGAAAAACAACAGTACAAGAAAGGAGCATTTTATTTTGACAGAGCTGAAAAAAGAGATGGTAGAAAATGGTATTCACTACACTTTACACGGAGATTATTACCTGCCGGATATCGTGTGTTCGGAAGAAAAACGTCCCATAGGCAAGTGGGGACGGATGCACCGGGAATATTTGAAGGAGACCAACAAGTTGCTTTTGAATGAATTGATCCTGACAGACAGGCTGCATTCTTACCTTGCTGATCTGAACGAGCAGGCGCAGGGGCGTTATGAGCGGATCATTCAGCAGATGGCAGAAGCAGAAAAGGTGAATGAGGAACTGAAACGCCGCTGCTGGATCGAGTGGGTGCGCTCCATGCAGAACATCGTAAACCGTGCGAAAGAGATCATTTTGCATGAGATGATTTATGCATGAAAGGGGAATTATTTGATGGAGAGAATGCAGATTTTCAGTGATGAACAGTTTGGAAAAATCAGGACAATAACGATAGAGGGGGAACCGTGGTTTGTCGGGAAAGATGTGTGTGCTGCTTTTGGAGATAACAATTACCGGAGAACCCTGGGGCGGCTGGATGCAGATGAAAAGGGTGTGTCACAAATAGAAACGATGGGTGGGAAACAATCTCTGACAGTAATTAATGAGAGCGGTCTTTATTCCTTGCTCATTGCTATGCAGCCGCAGAAAGCGAAGGGTGTGTCACAAAATGATGCGCAGGTGGAGGAACGGATGGAGATGGTCAGGAGATTTAGGCGATGGATTACTCATGAGGTTATTCCTTCTGTTCGCAGGAATGGGATTTATATGACCGATGCGGTAATGGAGGAGGTAAAAGGGAAGCCGGAATTGATTTATGAGATTGCGGAGAGGATTGTGGCGGGGAACAGCTGATTAGATGTAATGGTTTTGCTCCGGGGAGTCTTGAAGGTGAGAGACTTTTCGGAGCAGAGTCTCTGCTAAACTACTTATAAAACGTAGAATCGTAAAGAGAGCGATTCGCATTGAGATGCGAATGTTGATTGCTTAAACATAAAAATTGTGATATAGTTTCTATGGACAAGTTTATTAAGCGCAGATGAGATCGTTGCATTCATCAAGGAGGAGCTGCATGGCTGTATCATATAATCGTTTATGGAAACTATTGATAGATAAAAAAATGAGTCAGGCCGACATGCGTAAGGCGGCGGAAATTGCTCCCAATACACTGACACGTATGAGAAAAGATGAAGAAGTAACACTTGCAGTGTTAAGCAGGATCTGTAAATCACTGAAGTGCGATTTTGGAGATATTGTGGAATATATTGATGAGGAGGGCAAGTGATATGACACCCGAAGAAAAAGCACGGCTTGTGATAGATGATAAACTGCGTCAATCCGGTTGGGTGATTCAAGATATGAAAAAACTGAATCTGTCTGCTGCACTGGGTGTTGCTGTTCGTGAATTCCCCACAAGCACGGGTGAAGTTGACTACGCTCTCTTCATTGATGGTAAGCCTGTCGGTGTTGCTGAAGCCAAGCGTGAAGAAAAGGGCGAATCCATAACCGATGTTGAAGTGCAGTCCGGTCGTTATGCGAACAGCACCTTCAAATGGATAAAGAATGATTATAAAATTCGTTTTGCCTATGAAACGACAGATAAGCTGATTCGCTTCACTGATTATAACGATATAAAATACCGTTCCAGAACCGTATTCTCTTTCCATCGCCCGGAGACCCTGTTTGCATTATTACAACAGCCGGATACCATCCGAAATAATATGAAGCATTTCCCAACATTGGACGAAAAGGGATTTCGTAAATGCCAAGTGAATGCAATCAAAAATCTGGACAACTCTTTCGCAGAAAACCGCCCGAAAGCACTGGTGCAGATGGCAACAGGCGCAGGAAAGACCTTTACTGCAATCACGGCTGCCTACCGCCTATTAAAATACGGAAAGATGAACCGTATTCTTTTCCTTGTGGATACCAGAGGCTTGGGCGAACAGGCGGAGCGCGAGTTTCTTGCCTACACGCCCAATGATGACCCACGCTCTTTTTCGCAGCTTTACGGTGTTCGCAGACTGAAAAATTCATACATACCGAACGATATTCAAGTTTGCATCTGCACCATTCAGAGAATGTACTCTATTCTGAAGGGTGAGGAACTGGACGAATCCACCGAAGAAAAGTCTTTCGCTGAATTTGTAACAGCAGAAAGCAAAGCACCAAAAGAAGTGGTTTACAACGAAAAATATCCGCCGGAGTTTTTTGACTGTATCATAGTTGATGAGTGCCACCGCTCCATCTATAATGTGTGGAGCCAGGTGCTAACCTATTTCGATGCGCTTATCATTGGCTTGACCGCCACCCCGGATAATCGTACCTTTGCGTTTTTTAATGAAAATATTGTCAGCGAGTATCCTCGTGAACAAGCCATTATTGACGGTGTTAATGTGGGCGAAGATATATTTCTGATTGAAACACAGGTGGGAAAAAACGGCGCACATTTGATGAAACAACTCATTGAATACCGTGACCGCTTGTCCAGAGCCAAACGCTGGAAACAGCTTGATGAAGATGTGGATTACAAACCCACACAGCTTGACCGGGATATTGTCAATCCAAGTCAGATACGCACGGTCATTCGCTCTTTTAAGGAAAATCTGTTTACAACACTTTTCCTCGCAGAAAAGAAGTGCCGAAAACATTGATTTTTGCAAAACGGACAGCCATGCTGATGATATCATTCAGATTGTCCGTGAAGAATTTGGCAGAAGGCAACGACTTCTGCCGTAAAATAACCTATTCTGCAGACAATCAGAATCGGTTTTAAGTTCTTTCCGCAATGATTATAACCCTCGTATTGCTGTCACCGTAGATATGATTGCAACGGGTACCGATGTAAAACCAATCGAGTGTCTGATTTTCATGCGTGATGTGCAGCAAAATTACTTTGAGCAGATGAAGGGCAGAGGCACCCGTGTGCTCAGCAAGGATGACCTGCAGAAGTCACACCATCCGCCACAGAGAATAAAGACCATTTTGTCATCGTGGATGCCGTTGGCGTGACGAAATCAAAAATCGGATACCAGACCGCTGGAACGCAAGCCGACCGTCAGCATGAAAGAACTCATGATGAATGTGGCTCTTGGTGCAAAAGGACGAGGATACACTGACCTCGCTTGCAAACCGTGTCATTCGTCTAAACAGCCAGATGACCCGGAACCGCAAGCAGTTTGAATCCAAAGTCGGCACTGCCGCCGGAGCCGTTGCAGAAAATCTGCTGAATGCCTTTGATGAAGATGTGCTGATTGCAAAGGCACAGGCAGATACAGGCTCAATGGAAGTTACAGAGGAACAGATAGAACATGCGAAAAAAGAATTGATAACAGCTGCCGTTGCACCGTTCCATGACCCGGATGTCCGTGATTACATTGAAAATGTGCGCCGCAGCCATGACCAGATCATCGACAATACAAACATTGATTCTGTTTTGTTTGCGGGCTTTGATGCCCAGCAGGAAGAAAACGCAGACCGCATCATCTCCACATTTCATGAGTTCATTGAAGAAAACAAGGACGAGATACTTGCTCTGCGCATCATTTACAACGAAAGCTACAAAGATCGTCCTATGGCAATCGAGCAGCTAAAGGCACTGTATGAAAAGCTGAAAGCCAGGGGCATTACCGTGGAACGCCTGTGGGACTGCTATGCCATTAAGAAGCCGGACAAGGTAAAGCGCGGCACCATAGCGCAGCTGACGGATTTGATTTCCATCATTCGCTTTGAGATGGGTTATTCCGATAACCTTGCCCCATTTGCGGATAAGGTGAATTATAACTTCATGCAGTGGACATTCAAGCGGAATGCCGGAAACATTCAGTTTACTGAAGAACAGATGGAATGGCTGCGTCTGATTAAAGACCACATTGCAATATCCTTAAGTATCCTGCCGGAAGATTTGGATTTGACACCGTTTGACCGCAAGGGTGGGTTGCTGGGGTTCTATGATTCTTTTGGGGATAATTATGAGGAAATATTAAATGAAATGAACACAGAATTGGTAGCATAAGGAGGCTTCAAGTGGAATTAAAAGAATACGAATTGGGAGAATTGCTACCATACGAGCAGCCATCAGCCTATATCGTAGAATCAACGGATTACAACGACTCCTACAAAACGCCTGTTTTGACAGCAGGCAAGTCATTTATCCTCGGATATACTAATGAAACGGAAGGCATATTTGATAAACTCCCTGTCATCATTTTTGACGATTTTACCACTGCCACGCAGTATGTCAACTTCAAGTTTAAGGTAAAATCTTCGGCAATGAAAATTTTAAATATAAACACGGAATTGGTACTGCCGAAATACATTTTTTACAGAATGCAGATCATTCAATTCGATCATAGCACACACAAACGATATTGGATTCAGCAGTACTCCAAGTTGAAAGTTGCTATTCCTCCACTGCCTGAACAGGAACGCATCGTTACCCGCATTGAGGAACTATTCTCCGAACTGGATAAGGCTGTGGAAACCATGCAGACCACTAAGCAGCAGTTGGCCGTGTATCGGCAGGCGGTGCTGAAAGAGGCGTTTGAGGGCTGCAAAAAGACTATTCCGTTAGGAAATATATCGGAGACCCGTCTTGGTAAGATGCTTGATCGAGAGAAGAATATAGGAATACCGCGAAAATACCTTAGAAATATAAATGTTCGATGGTTTACATTTGATTTAGATGATCTGCTTGATATGCGAATTGAGGAATCCGAAGTTGAGAAGTATTCAATCTGCAAAGGTGATTTGGTCATATGTGAAGGCGGAGAACCTGGTCGATGTGCTGTTTGGAAAAGGGAAGATACAATGTTTTTCCAAAAAGCATTACATAGAGTTCGATTCCAGGTTGAGGCAGAACCTGAATTTTATATGTACTACTTATGGTTTTTGGCACAGACAGGACAGTGGAACAAGTTTTTCACCGGAACGGGAATTAAGCACTTAACAGGACAATCGCTTGTCAAAGTACCAGTTCCTGTAGCAGATAAAATGACACAACAAAAATTGCTCTCCGTCATCGAATCCCGCCTATCCGTATGCGAAAGCATTGAACAGACCGTGGACACGGCATTAGCACAGGCAGATGCCATGCGGCAAAGCATATTAAAACAGGCATTTGAAGGGAGATTCATATAATGGCAAAACAAGACAAATCACTTTCCACAGATGGTGCCATACTAAACACCGCGATATCTGAAATACGTGAATTATTGAATAAATCGCGTCAAAATGTAGCTACGCAGGTAAATCAGGAGTTGCTGTCTACTTATTGGCACATTGGTGAGATTATCGTTCGCTATGAGCAGAATGAGCAAATCCGTGCAGCATATGGGGAAGAGACATTACGCCAGTTTTCAAAGTGCTGATTGAATATAATATTATTATCAGACCTATGTTCCAGACAGTGACTGATTGATTACTGATCAACTACTCAATAGAACTTCAGACTTGACAGATGAGCCATTATCTTATCAGCATATTAGATTTTGAATATGATCCATGTCGAATGTCGGTTACCTGAAAACAAGCCAATTATGGAAAGTGACTTGGAAGCGGCACTGGTTCGCAACATAGAAAACTTCCTTTTGGAACTTGGCAGAGGGTTTATGTTTGTCGGTACACAGCAAAGGGTGCCGGTTGGAAATACTATGAGGTATGTTGATATGGTATTTTACAATAAGCTGTTTCGTGCTTATGTGCTGATCGAATTGAAGGCAAAAGAGTTTATGCCGGAGGCTGCCGGACAATTGAATATGTACCTGAATTACTATCGGGAGGAAGTGAACGATCCCGATGATAATCCTCCGATTGGCCTTATTCTGTGCACAGATAAAAACAATCTGGATGTACAGTATGCGTTGGGTGGCCTGTCAAATCAGATCTTTGTCTCTAAATATGTTCTGTATATGCCGGAGAAGGAACAATTGCTTGCACAGGTAGAACGTGTGCTGGATAAGTGGCACACGAAGGAGGAAGACAATGAGTGAACAGACATCAGCAATCGTATCAAAGGTTTGGGGGATGTGTAATCCACTCCGTGATGACGGCGTTTCTTACGGAGATTATCTGGAGCAGCTGACGTATTTGATTTTTCTGAAAATGTCAGATGAATATTCCAGACCGCCCTATAAAAAAGAAACCGGCATTCCTGCCGGATATACATGGTCGGATATGAACACCCTCAAGGGTGCAGAACTGGAAGAACAGTACAAAGCTACGCTTGAGGAACTTGGCAAACAGGGAGGCATTTTAGGCAAGATTTTCAAAGGAGCAAGCAATAAAATCAGCAGTGCTGCCATTCTGTATCGTGTGGTTCAGATGATTGACAACGAAAAATGGGTAGCAATGTCCTCCGACGTCAAGGGCGAAATCTATGAGGGCTTGCTGCAGAAGAACGCCGAAGATATCAAGAGCGGCGCAGGGCAGTATTTTACACCTCGTCCACTCATTCATGCTATGGTAAAGTGCCTTCGTCCGGAGCCGAAGAAAACCATCGCGGATCCCTGCTGTGGTTCGGGGGGATTTTTCCTCGCGGCACAGGCGTTCATTGCAGACCCGGCAAATTATTCCCTTGATCGGGAACAGAAGGAATTTCTGAAAAATGAGACCTTTTACGGTAATGAAATTGTATCTGCCACTTATAAAACGGCTTTGATGAATCTGTATCTTCACAACATCGGCGATATCTACGGAAATGTGCCGATTACTCTCGGTGATGCATTACTCACGGATCCGGGGTATCGTGTAGACTACGTATTGACGAATCCTCCATTCGGAAAAAAGTCTGCACTTACCTTTACAAATGAAGAGGGAGAGCAAGAGGAAGAAGACTTGGTTTATAACCGGCAGGATTTCTGGACAACCAGTTCCAATAAGCAACTGAACTTTGTGCAGCACATCAATACGATCCTGAAAGCTACTGGCAAGGCTGCCGTTGTTGTTCCGGACAATGTTTTATTTGAGGGCGGTGCAGGAGAAATCGTGCGTAAGAAGCTGCTGGAAACCACGGACCTGCATACGATTCTCCGTCTGCCGACAGGTATTTTCTATAAGCCGGGAGTAAAGGCGAATGTTATCTTTTTTGATAAACGCCCGGCCAGTGCTGAAATGCAGACCAAAGAGGTATGGATCTATGATTTCCGTACCAATATCCATTTCACGCTGAAACAGCACCCGATGTCCGATGCAGACCTGTTTGATTTCATTCAATGCTACAACCCGGAGAACCGCCATGATCGTAAAGAAACATGGACGGAGGAAAATCCAGATGGCCGGTTTCGTCGATTCGATGTAAAAGAGATTCTGGAACGTGATAAGACCAGCCTTGACCTGTTCTGGATTAAAGATAAGTCTCTCGCAGACCTCGACAGTTTGCCTGCTCCGGATGAACTGGCTGTGGATATTATTGAAAACTTGCAGAGTGCGTTGGAGAGTTTTCAGGAATTGCAGGCGAGGTTGAAGAAATAAACCAATATAGTATGTAAAGAGGATGAAATGAAACTAAAATTCAATTTCAAAAACAAGGAAGCAAGTTTGGAGGCAGACGTAGAAAAGCTTGTTGAAAAGGGAATGGATCAGAAGGCAAATGGTCCAGTTAAGAAAACCAGGTACCAGATAAAACAAGAAGAGAAAAGAAAAAATGAAGAAATTCAACATAAGCAACAGATGCAGTGGATGGCTATTCTTTTAGGGATGGTTGTGTTTTTTGCGATTATTGGTATCATCGCGTCAATTTTGGGAATATAGAGGAGATTAATTATGTCAAAGCCACTGACAGAAAAACAAGTACTAAAGAAATTAGGGATTCCAGATTTTCGTCATATGACAAAGGCTAAAGTAATGCAGTTTGCAACTATGTTGCCGTATATGGATCCAGAAGTCGCGAAAATGGCACTGGAACAGTTTCCAGAGTTTGCAAAGAGAGCAACAGAGATTACTTCTCAATATAAAGAAATAATTGAAAAGGGATTTGAAAGTAATGATTCGAGCGTACAGGCTTTTTATAAAACCTGTAATGCAATCGTGGAGTCCTTACAAAAGGAATTGGACAAAGAAAATATCACACCTGAGAGTCAAAAATATATTATTGAACAGATGACTGGTGTCGCAAAAATGATAGGAGAAAAGGACACCGAAAATAAAAAGTTCCTTCGTAATATGGCTATACTGTTTGGAACAACAGTAGTGGCAGTTGTAGCTGCAGCTGCTTCTGTGCTGGGGTCAAATTCACAATCAGCAGAGCAAGATGATGATGCAACTGATGACATATAATTTAGGTGTTTTCACTGAAAGAAGATTGGAGAAGGTAAGCCAACATGAGAAAGAATATTGATATATCAGACGAGCAAGTTAATGATTTCTTAGAACAATTTTATGGCTACTTTGATAGCGGATATGCTTTTGAAGAATTTTTGAAAGTTTATCTTGAAAAAATAGGCTTGGACGAAGTGATTGTTACGCAGAGATCATCAGATGGTGGAATTGATCTAAAAGCAGTTCGTTATGGTGTTGGTGGACTTGATGGCGCAGATTCTATTGATTATTATGTGCAAGCAAAAAGGAATACGCCAGGTGTAAATATAAATATTGAAAAAGTTAGAGCTCTTAGAGGTGTTATGCCGTCTGGAAGCAAAGGGATTTTCATAACAACTGCCAAGTTTTCTAAGAAAACGGAAGAATTTGTTTCAGCTGACATGTCGAGACCGATTATTCTTATTGATGGGAAAGCTTTAGTTGAAAGTTGTATAGATAATGAAATAGGTGTTGTATTTACACCCGTATTTAGCAAGACTGCAATGGATGCACTGAAAGATAGTAGCGATGATGTTTCTTCAGATGAGAATTTGGATGATGAAGGAAATTCACCTGAGTTGATTGTTGAAAAACAGATATCTGCTAACGATATTAGAGCTAAGATCTTAAGAATGCCAAAGGCGGTTTCTGAATTTATAGGCAGTAAATGCTCAAAAGTATCAGTGATATTTAATGGATTGCCTCAGAAAGAACTTACAGTTGCAAAAAGCAGAGGATATCTTGCTGGAGTAACGGAATTATATAAAGGAACCGGATTGATTTCGGATGACGGTTCATTCAATCCATGTAAAGCATTATGGAAATGCTATCAAGACAGAATTGAAATAACAATAAAGTAGTAACGAATAATTGAGAGAGAAACATCCACGTGCAGGAATTAGACTAATTGTATAAATGCTGAGCGATGTCAGAGAAACTCCAACGGGATGTCGAAGAGAGAGGAAAAATGAATTGGGAGTTGCACAATGAGCAGAGGACTTGGAGCACATGCAAATAAAATAATTGAAGACGAGAAGGCTGTCGTATACGAATATGGCGGTTTTAATTACAATGAAGCGCAGTATTATAATGAAAACCATATACTTGATGGCACTATTACTATACCTAAAAACTGCTTTATTGAATCGGATATTCATGAGAAAATCAAAAGAATGCCGAGCGGCAGAAAAAAGCTTATTGTCAAGAGAATTCCTGTTTCCGTTAATTATAGTAAGATGATTGAAGAAGGAAGGATTACAGTTGAAAATTGTAGCAATTGTTGGAAGACGACAGATGATGATAAGCAGATTGATGTAATGGTGTCACATATTCTTTTCCAATTATTCCTTCGATATCAAGAAGAGGGTAAAATACCGGATTCAATTAACATATTATTCTGAATCAGGTCAGATTGATTCTGAAGAAGATGCCTGTAGCACAAATAATTCCATTTATAGAGTATGTGACTAAGGCTTGTTGCCCGATTGATAACACCCCGCCGATAACAAAATGATAACAGAAATCAGAAAACCGTATAGATATTAGAGAATTGGAATCAAATGGACTCACCAGAAAACATATTTACTAAACAAAATTGTTTAGAATCAATTTTAACTTGGCGAGTTTGAGTAAAGAAACGGAGCTCAGAAATCCAGTATTTATGTGGTTTTCCGGGCTCTTTGTATGTGGAGTGAGTAAAGTTTAAGGACAAAACTTAACCTTTCTAGCAATAAAAGATACGAAACAAAGCAAAATACGGAGGTAATCAATGGAAAATTTACAACTGAAGAAAACGATCTTAGAAGTAGTTGATAATCAGATCAATGCGAATAATCCACCCTGCACAAAGGAAGTATACGAAAAATTGCAGGAAGCTGGCTATTCGAAATCGGAAGCAAAGGATAAAATAGGTGCAATTGTTCTGACAGAAATCTATGACATCTTAAAAGCAGGTAAGAGCTTTGATGAGGAGAAGTATATAAGAAGTTTGAAAGAGATGTTGCAGCAAAGTATTGATTTTGAAGATGATCATCATGCAACGGAATGGATATATGGGATCAGTATGCTCAGGATGGATATGAGTGTTTTAAGAAGATAAACGAAGAAGGATTAAAGCTTTGGGACAAGGCATGGGGAGTGTTCCAGCTATTATAAAGCAACAGACTGAGAAAGTTTCATTTATCAATTGATGGAAGAACAGGATTATATACGTAATTGATGGATGGATTCAGGACTATGAAATGGAATTGGGTAACGCGAGGAAAAGCTGAAGAAAGAATTGCATATTGTAAAAAAATTTTGGAGTTGTTTGATTGGACAGATGATGATGACAGCTGTTTTAGATGTGGTATTGCAGATTCTTTATTTGACCTGGGAAAGAAGGAAGAGGCATTTGAGTTCTATGAATCATGGTTAGAAAATAATCCACAAAATTCAAATGGAATCAGTGGTTATAGTTGGATTCTTTTGGAAAGTGGAAATGCACAAAAGGCATATGAAGTTGTCAGAAAGGTCACCTGGGGCGTTTCATGTTATGCAGATAATTCATTTCTTTTTATGCGTGCTAAACAACTGGCTGAGTATGTGGGAAAATATGAGGAAAGCAAGTGGTATCAGGAACAATTGGATAAGTATGAAGAATCCATACAAAATTGGCAAATGGGAGAGGATGATATTTTTGATGAATTTACAGCACCTAAACAGATTCCGGTGGTGAAAGCAGAAAAGATTTATCCGAATGATCCTTGTCCATGTGGAAGTGGGAAAAAGTATAAGAAATGCTGTGGCAGAAACTAAAGTAAAAAATACCGGTGAGTACGGATAGATGGAAAGAGTATGGATTGCCGGAACCATTATTTGAGGAGCTTGGTGATGGTTTGTGGGAGGTTATGTAAATGGAATTGAGAAGTGCAATAGGGTAAACGGATTTGGTTCCAGGTATTTGTACAGTACATTATAGTTCGTTAACAACCCTGCAGAACCCAAAACCGCCTCTTGTATTCCTGCAATTGCAATGATAAAATGTCGTTAGACATTTTAAAACATATCAAACCAGATACAGGAGTCTGCATTTATATGCTTTTCGACATTATCCCTGAGAATTTTTTTCATCCTCTGGCAGCGCCGGGGAAATTGGTATATTGGGAGTGTATCTGCCGGTTGTTCGCAGTGACCAACCGGCAGTTGTCTTTTGGTGTGGAGCGGGATGTCCTGGTGGACGAGCTGCAGTTTTATTTTGATTCAGCGATGGCGGCACAGATGCCGGAAGAGGAATTGGATCCGGGGGATGGTATGGCTCTTGCTGACAGTGCGGATATGACAGGCGGCATGAACAGCCGGGATAAGGCGAATTTTATCCTGCGCAGGCTGGAGAGGTACGGCTGGATTTCGGTGGATACGGATCACAGCTACGTGCAGCGGGTGAACTTCCGCGATTATGCGGTTCAGGTAATGAAGACGCTGCTTGCGATTTCGGAAGAGAAGAGAACAGAATATCAGGGGTATATTTATACCATTTACAGCTTAGCCCGTGCCGGTCTGGAGAATCCCGGTATCGGGCTTTTGCAGATCGTGGAAAATACGGACGCGTTGATTACAGGGCTTAAAAGTCTGAATGCGAATATCAAACGATATATTGATGAGTTGACGAAGCATTCCACGGTGGCGGAAATTATGGATGCGCTGTTGAATGATTATTATACAAATGTGGTGGATAAGGCGTACCACCGGCTTCTGACCTCGGACAATGTTTCCAAGTTCCGGCCGGAAATCCTGGAGCGGCTGGAAAGCAACAGCCGCAGCGTACGGTTCCTGAATAAGGCTGCAGGGGAAATCGCTGAACTGAGAGAGATTTCGGAGGAAGAGGCAAGGGAAGAGGTATTGTCCATGCTGCATGAGGTGATTGATGCATTTCGGCAGATGGATGAAATCTTAAGTGAGATTAACAAAAAGAATACGCGGTATCAGCGGGCCGCCATCAACCGGGCGCGTTTTTTGCTCTCTTCAGGGGAGGATGTGCGCGGGCAGCTGAAGGATATTCTGATTTATTTAAATGAACGGATTACAGAGAAAAAACTGGACTACAATGCAGTATATGAATTGGAAGAGATGGATCGGCTGATAAAGCTTTTTTCCTGGGAGTATCTGGATACGGATTCCCTGTATGCGCCGGTGGAAGGAAAGAAAGAATTTATACCGGAGGTCATGGAAAGCTTCGAAGCGAATGAGGAGCTGCGGGAAGAAAAACGCAGGAGGATGGAAGAGAAGCTGGCGCGGATATTAAGTCCTGAGAAAATCAACGTTTACGTGAAGGATATGCTGGGAGACAGACAGGTTATGGCGGCATCCGAGTTTCCGGTCAGTGAAGGGGATACCTTTATCAGGTTAATTTATATCCGTTTGTATGGGCAGCGGAAAAATATGGATTATACGCTGGAATTAAAAAATATGGCGGAAAAGTGCGGATTTCGGTTCCGGGATTTTTTGATTCGGCGAAAGGAAGGCAGATAGATGGATTTGTTTGAAGGAATGCTGCAGAAGGACAGGGATGAGTTCCGCCGGGTCTGCAATAAGCTGATGAGTATTTGTTTTATCGTCAGACGTAATGAAGCCACGAAGAGCGATTTTTACTTTATCCAGCGCTGGAAACAGGTGTTTGAGCGGTATCTGGAGGTGCTGGGTTATACGCTGGAAATCAATGACGAGTATGGGGGAATCCAGCTGGTAAACCGGGAGAACTATAATCACCTGAATTTGAAGCTGAATGACTCCATCATCCTGCTGATCCTGCGGATTTTATATGATGAGAAAAAGAGGGAGCTTTCCCTGACCGATGTGGTGGTAAATCTGGGCGATATCCAGGAAAAATATATTTCGTTAAAAATACGGGAAAAACAGATTGATAAAACGACCATGAACAATGCGCTTCGCCTGTTTAAGCGGTTCAATCTGGTGGAGCTTCTGGATCGGGACCTGATGCAGGAAGAATCCCGTGTGATTATTTATGATTCTATTTTGATGGCAGTGCGGGTAGAGGACATTAAGCGGGTGAATGATATGCTTGCGCTGTATCGGAAAGGGGGAAAAACGGAAGATGAAGAAGCTGTGCAGGATTCGGCTGATTAACTGGCATAGGTTTGCAAACGAGCTTATTGAACTGGATGATTCCGTCCTGCTTTCCGGGGAAAACGGGGCGGGCAAGTCCACGCTTCTGGATGCGATCCAGTTTGTGGTGACCTGTTCCAAGGTGCATTTTAACAAGGCTGCCCATGAAAAGGGAAAGCGGAACCTGAACAGCTACATGAGGTGCAAGACGGGACGGGAGGATCGCCCCTATGAGCGGAGCGGAGAGATTACAAGCCATATTGCCCTGGAGTTTTGGGAGGAAGGAAGAAAACAGTTCTTTATTGTGGGGGCGGTAATGGATTCGGCTTCAGAGGAGAAGGAACCCAATGTGGGCTGGTATCTGCTGGAAAACAGGCGGTTGGCGGATGAGCTGTTTCTGAGGGGAAACCAGGTGAAATCCATTTCGGTTTTCCGTGGGACAAACAAGGGGATTAAAATCTTTGCAAATACACAGACGGAAGCCAAAAAGATGGTGCAGGCCAGGTTCGGCCGCCTAGAGGACAAATTTTTTTCATTGATTCCTAAAGCCCTTGCCTTTAAGCCGATTCATGATATTAAGGATTTTGTGTATTCCTATGTTTTGGATGAGAAGGAAGTCAATATTGATGCGTTGAAGGAAAATGTCCGCAGCTATCAGGATTTGGAGCGTATGCTACAGGATGTGAAAAACCGGATTGCCAAACTGGAGGCAATCAATGAAAAAGAAGCCGAGGTGGAAAACGGTCTGCGCAGGGATCGGTTCCAGGAATATTATCTGGCGCGGGTGGATGTGGAGCTGACGCAGGAGGCCCGAGGGGATGCGAAGGCAAGGCGGGACGGCGCCCAGATGCGGGAAAAAGAACAGAAGCGCAGGGAGGAGGAGCTGCAGGAAGCCAGACGGCAGCGGCAGCAGCTCATTACGGATCTGTCGGTGGAGTTAAATACGGATAAAGAATATCAGGCGCTGCATGAGCTGGAACAGCAGGAAACGGTGTTAAAAGGGTTGCTGGCGGCTGACAAAGAGGAAATGAAGGCGCTTCACAAGGCGGTTAAGGCGGCACTGGCGGATGTGCAGAAGCTTCTTCAGGTAAAGGATGCAGACGGGTGTGTGAAGGAGTATGCCGCTTTTCTGGAAAAGCTGGAGGAATGCGAAAGCCTGGTTGACGTGAGCCTTTGTCTGGAAAAAGTTCTTTCCTATAAAAAGAATATGTATGAAAAGGTGCTAAGGAAGCTGGCTGAGACGAGGGTGGAGCTAAACGGCTGTCAGAAAGAGCTGTCTGATTTGAAAAATCGTATCGAACAGCTGGAAAAGAAGCGGCTTACCTATCCGGACAGTGTAACACAGCTGAGGCAGCGCATTAAGGAGCAGCTGCGGCAGGTTGGCAGGAGCTCGGAGGTCCGTGTATTGTGTGAGCTTTTGGATATTGTGAATCCTGCCTGGCAGAATGCGGTGGAAGGCTATCTGAATAACCAGCGCTTTTACCTTCTGGTGGAGCCGGAGGATTTTGATCTGGCCCTGAGCGTTTATGACAGGATGCGGGAAAACAGGAAGGCCTATGGTGTCGGCCTGATTAATACGGGAAAGCTGGAAAAATATGATGAGGTCCCGGCCGGATCCCTTGCCGAGGTGGTAACTTCCGCAAGCATTTGGGCAAAGCGATATGTGAATATGGTCCTGGGCAAGGTGCATATGTGCCAGAAATATCAGGATTTAAAGCTGTATCCCGTGGCCATAACCAGACAATGTATGCGGTATCAGAATCATGTGGTCAGCGCTATTAAACCGGAGGTGTATGAAACGCCTTATATCGGTGCGGAGGCTTATTTACGGCAGCTGGAGCAGTGCCGCAGGCAGCAGGAGGCTTTGCAGGAGCAGGAAGCAGCACTGGAGGAAAAGATCAGTCAGCTGGAATTTGTGACAAAACCGTTGGATACCGCTGCGGATGTGGATTTGAAGTACCGTCTCCCGGCGCTGGAGGAAAAGCGGAAGCATGAAAAACAGCTGGCGGACTGTAGGGAGGCTATGAAGTGTCTGCATGCAAATCAGACCCTGATTCAGAAAAGGCTTCATTTGGAAGAGCTGCAGAGAAGCATGAGTCAATTGGATACCGAAATAAGAGAGGCCGTAATGCTGCAGGGAAGCTGCAGGGAAGAAGCCAGACAGCAAGAGGAGCTGCTGGTTATCCTGGCATCGCAGCTTTCCGGGCAGCAGGCGGCTTTGGCGGAGCTGACGGTAAAGCTTGGGCCTGATATGGCAGAATGCGGCAAAGAATATGAAAAACTGAAAGAAGGGAAGGAATTACAGCGGTTTAAGGAGAATTTTGAACGCGCCCGAAAGGCGAACTGGACCTTAAAGGAAAAAGCGGAGGGCGATATGATTGCGCTGATGCGGGAGTATAAGGTGGCCCATGATTTTGGCGCGGCGGAATCGCTGCAGGGATATCCGGAATTTCTGGCGGAATATGATAAGCTGAAAAATTCCAGGCTTTTGGAATATGAGGAGAAGGTTTATAAAGCCAGACAGGCGGCGGAGGATGAATTCAGAGAGCAGTTTTTATCCCGTCTGCAGGAAAATATCAAGCAGGCGCAGAACGAGTTTAAGGAGCTGAACCGTTCACTTGGAGAGATTCATTTTTCCAGAGAGCAGTATGAATTTTTACATGAACCCAGCAGAAAGCTGAAAAAGTTCTATCAGATGATTATGGATGATTTCAATGTCATGCAGGGCGAATCCATTTTCAGCAGTCTGTTCAGCCAGAATCATAGAGAGGTCATTGAGGAACTGTTTGAAAAGCTGGCGTTGGACGATGAAAACAGCGCAAAAACACTGGAAGAATATACGGATTACCGAACTTATATGGACTACGATATCAAGATTACGGGTGAGGATCAAAGCTATATGCTGTATTCCAAGGTCAGCCGGGAAAAGAGCGGCGGCGAGACCCAGACGCCGTTTTATATTACCGTGGCAGCTTCTTTTATGCAGCTTTACCGGAACAGCATCGGCGGGGATGCCATTGGCCTGGTGATGCTGGATGAGGCTTTTAATAATATGGATGATGAACGTATTTCGGGGGTACTGGAATTTCTGACCCATTCCAATCTGCAGGTTATCATTGCAGCGCCGCCGGACAAGATCCAGTATATCGGCCCTGCGGTGAAGAAGGTGCTGCTCGTATTGCAGGATGACAAAATGAGTTATGTGGAGGACTTTACCCGGGCATGAAACGGTATGACGAGAAAGTATTGAACAGCCTGTTGGATAAATATGAAAACAGCCTTTTATATACGGGCCAGAACCAGCGGAAGCAGAGCATTGAATTTCCGGTGAAAAAGAGTACGCTGCCGGAATATTTTGACGAAACCTCCATGCAGTTTGAACTGGTCCATGCCCAGCTTGCGGATATGGAGGAAAAAGGATTTGTGCGCCTGATCTGGCGGAAGGGAAAGGAAGGCCATATTCTGGAAAAGTGTCTGCTGCAGACAGAACGTGCGGGAGAAATTTATGCATGGCTGCAGCGCAGAACCAGAAAACAAAAGGAAGAGGATGTGATTCATATCTGCCGGGAATACCGGGGCAGACATCCTGCGTTGGACGCTTTTTTACAGTATGTGGAGCAAAGAATCGGGCAGGGGCAGAGCGTGGCGCAGTATGTGGATACGGATCATCCGCAGGCGATGGCGGAACGCTGCGGGCTGATTCTGCATATTCTGGAGAACCGGACGGAAATTTTTTTAAGGGAATTTTCTGTACGGTTTTTGAAGGATTCCAAGGCGGCGGAAAAGGAGATTGCCGGGGCGGCGGGCATTATTGCCCAGTTTTTCCCGGAGAATACCCTGACAGAGCTGACGGCGGAGCAGGTGTTGGAGGAATTTAATATTTTTAAGAATCCATCCTGGGTGATGGTGAAGGGCAGCGGGGTGTTTACTCTGTCCCATAAGGAGGTTGGCGGACAAGATGCAAAAGTCATGCCGGACAGCCGTATTTATCTTGCTGCGCTGCAGGGCGGAATCGGTCTGTCCAGCCAGGATATCGGTGACGTATGTTGGGATGTCAGCTGTCCGGTCAGTCAAATCGTGACGATTGAAAACCTGACCTCCTTCCACCGGTGGCGGGAAGAAGGGACGCTTGCTGTTTATCTGGGCGGTTATCATAATCGGGCGAAAAGGCAGTTTTTGAAGGAACTGTACCGGGCATTCCCGAATTGTGTTTATGGGCATTTCGGAGATTTGGATTGCGGCGGCTTTCAGATATGGAAGGATTTGTGTGAGAAAACGGGAATCCCCTTTTTGCCCCGTTATATGGATAGGGAGACGTATCTGCAGTTTTGCGGAACGGGAAAGGACTTGACGGAGCATGACCGGAGGGAGCTGCTGCGGATGATGGAGGAGCCTTTCTTTGCAGGACAGCGGAAATTGTTTGAGACCATGCTGGAGGTGGGGAAAAAGGTGGAGCAGGAAGGCGTTTCGGTTGGTATTTTTTAGGGGAGTTTGGGCAGCAGTTTAGCTGTCTGAATTGTTACAGGCCTTAATTATAATTATTTTTGGGAATTGTATTACAATAGCTTGTAATTAGCATACAATATGTTTTTTACCCTCTTTTCCCAAATAAATCAGGATATTTCTCCAAATCCTCATCCGTTGGAATCCCATCAAGAAGATAGGAATAGGATACACCGAAAAATTCAGAAAATGCTTTAATTTCAAAATCACTTACATATCGGCTGTTGGTTTCGATTCTGGTAATAAGATTTTTATCTACATTAAAATCAGCCAACTGTAATTTGTCGGCTAATTCACGTTGGGAATAACCACATTGATTCCTTAATTGGGCCAGACGGGCAGCAATAATATTCTTGCCCTGGTCTTGAGTACGTATTTTCTTCATTTTAACTCTTTTCTTATCATGGTAGTTTGTATCAGTTTTTGCACTTTTTCTTGATTTTACTATTGAGAAGAACTATAATCGGTTGTAAAAGTGAGACAAAAGAAAGGAAGCTTAAAATGATGAGAAAAAATTACGAATTTAAAAAATTAATCTATGACTTGATGAACGGAAATCTGGACTTGGAAAACAATTCAGTAGAAGAAAGCAGATATATTGAGGATGAATTCGCTGAAGGAAAAGTGTGCTATACAGCATATGCCGAGATTCTGGAGGCTTATCAGCGAATATGTCAAAGGTTAGGCGTTGGCGAAGAAGATGGTGATGTTGAAATTATCATAAATAATTTTAATGTCATTATGGAATGTCTCTGTATGAAAATGTACGATTATGGCTGTTTTTTCTCACAGCCGTCTATTAAGTAGTCATATGAGATATGAAATATTTCAGTTAAGGCTTTCAGTTCCAGATCAGTTACATATCTTTTGTTTGTTTCTATGCGGGTAATAACATTTTTATCCATATCGAATCCCGCTAATAGATATCTATCAAGGTATATCCAGTCAAAAGCATCAAAAAATATTGTGCAAAACAGAGAACTTTCTATAGATCATTTTGCCTGTTAATCATGTAAAGCTACATTGTACAGAGAGACTTCCCAGTGTTTTGTTTCTCTGCTTTCCGCATCTCATATGACAGATCATGCGCTTTGATGATTCTATATTTTTTTCCCTTTGCTTGTTTTTTGTGTAATATTTTCATCGGCAGAATGACGAAGGGGCTTAGTTACAGTATTAGCCATTTTTATACCTGTGTAGTATAATGGACAGCGTACAGAAGCCGTATATTTATAGACAGAAGGACACGGCTGATAAAAACAAAATCTAGGAAGACTCTGCCAAAAATACGAAGAAAACTGGCACATAAGCGGAGGGGAACAATGACAAACAGAGAACGCGCCATGAACATTTTGCACTACAAGCCGGCGGATCGTATGCCTGCCGTGCATTTCGGGTATTGGGAGGAACTGCTTGCGGAGTGGGCGGATCAGAAAAAAATTCCCAAAGAACTGGCTGAACACAACTATGACGGAAGTGAAAAGGACAGGGAGCTGGATAAGCTGATCGGCTGGGATTTCAACTGGTCAACCCAGGTGGGAATGAAGAAGGGGCTTTATCCGGAATTTGAATTTAAAGTATTGGAGGAGCTTCCGGACGGCTCACAGCGGGTTCAGAACAGTGTCGGGCTGATTGAACGGATTAAGCCGGGCATCGCTTCCATTCCTTCAGAGGATGATTACCAGCTGAAGGACAGGGAGGCCTTTGAAACGCTTTATAAGCCCAAAATGCAGTATATGCCTGAGCGTATTGATTTTGAGTTTTACAAGCATTTTAATGAGACAAGGCTGCAGGACAGGCCGGTGGGGCTTTCAATCGGAAGCGTGCTGGGAGATATCCGCAATATGACCTCCGTTGTGGGTAACGTATAGCGATGAGGATGAAGAACTGTTTGCAGATATTGTGGATACCTATGCGGAAATGCAATATAAATGTGTGGAGGCTGTCCTGGAAACAGGTGCGAAATTTGATTATGCCCATTTTTGGGAGGATATCTGCTTTAAAAACGGTCCTCTTCTTTCCCCGGTACTTTTTCAGGAGCTTTGCGCAAAGCATTATAAAAAGAGGACGGATCTCTGCCATAAATACGGAATTGATATTATTTCCCTGGACTGTGACGGCGTGGTGGAGAGCCTGCTTCCTACCTGGTTTGAAAATGGTGTTAACACAATGTTTCCCATTGAAGTGGGCGTTTGGGGAGACCAGTTTGAAAAGGCACGTAATAAGTTCGGAAATGGTATGCTTGGCGTAGGGGGAATGGATAAAACAGCGCTGCGCAAGGACAAAGCGGCGGTGGATGCCGAGATCGAAAGAATGAAGCGCCTGGCCAGCCTGGGCGGCTTTATCCCCTGCCCGGACCACAGGTTGATGCCCGGAACCAAGTTTGAGCTGGTTCAGTATTATGCAGAAGAAATTAAAAAAATAAAAATCTGATCTGTTTATTATTAAGCCGCGGAGCAAAATGCCGCGGCTTATATTATTTGTGTGCCCGGTGGGCACACGTTGTAAAGATGATGACTGCGTCCATTCTCCGCCGCCAGGGTGCAATATTCTTATACATAGACTGAAATATTGTACGCTCAGCACTCTTATAATCCTGGAAACCCCGTATTTACAGGCTTTGCGGCCCGCACAATACCCGCACAATAATATGCAGGAAGAAAAGGTTAATGTTCTTGTTTGTATATAAAAGTATTCCTATAATGAACCTTGCAAACACAAACTTGCAGACAAGCAAATGTATAGGAGGAAACAGGGCTATGAAGAAAAAAATGTTGGCAGTACTGCTTACCGCTGCGATGATGGCATCTTTGGCATCCGGCTGCGGCAAGAGCGCACAGGAAACTGCGGAACCGGCAGCATCCTCTGCGGCGGCAGAATCAACGGCACCGGCAGCATCCGGGGACGAAGAGACAACAGCAGGGGAAACGGATCAGATAACATTCCCGCTTGCTGAAACGAAGAATTTTTCCATGCTGTGTGTTATTAATGGAGATACACCCATGGATGAGGTGGATGCCTTTAAGTATCTGAACGAACAGAGCAACATTACCTTTGAGGTAAACAGTGTTCCTCAGGAGGATGCAGCGGAAAAAGAAGGACTGATTCTTTCCGCAGGAGATTATCCGGACGTTTTCATTTTTTCCAGTCTGTCAAAAAATGACATTGATAAGTACGGGGCGGAAGGAGTATTCGTTCCCCTGGAGGATTATATAAGAACCTATGCGCCCACTCTGACGAGCCTGCTGGATGAAAGAGAGCTGTGGCCTTACATAACGGCGCCGGACGGACATGTATATGAAATTCCCGCGCTGAACACGGGAGCGGAGCTTGAGGCCGGGTTCCATATCTGGCTGAATTATCAGTGGCTGGATAATCTGGGATTATCCGAACCTAAGAATCTGGATGAATTCCATGATGTCCTTACCGCATTTAAGGAACAGGATGCCAATGGAAACGGCGATCCCGGTGATGAAATTCCTCTTTCCGTACCGGATGGAATGTCTTATCTGAAGAATTACCTTCCTTATTTCGGATATAACCTGGATTCCGAAACATGGTGTGCAAACCAGGATGGAAATCTTGTATATATCCCTATCGATGAAGGATATAAAGAATTTTTAAGATATTTTACGAATCTGTATAACGAAGGACTTCTTGATCCTGCCAGCTTTACCCAGAATTATGACCAGATTGCAGCAATGGGAAGCTCAGGTGATGTGTTAGGCTGTTTCAGCGCGCTTGCTTCCTTCCAGTTCGCAGGCCGTGATCAGGATGAGGAATATCAGACGCTTACTCCTTTTGAAGGACAGGTTTATCCCCAGTCCACAGGTATTATGCATGGCAGCATGATGATTACCGACGCATGTGAGGATCCTGCAACTCTGGTTGCCTGGGCGGATCAGCTCTTTACCCAGGAGGGCGGCATGCTGTATTGGTTAGGTGTGGAAGGAAATTCCTATGTAAATAATGACGACGGAACCTGGTCCTGGAATATCGGCGGCCCTATCGGCGATGATATTGCAACGGTACGTGAAAAGGGAACTTTGAAATACCAGACCGCATTCCCCGGCATCCAGCCTGATTACTGGTTTACAGGAATCACGGATCCCGATGAATCCTATCTGATTACACAGCGTTCCAAGATGCTGGATTACGGTGAGGTTACGCTTCCTGCCATGACCTACAGTGCAGAAGAAACGGAGACAATTGCATCCCTGAAGGCAGATCTTGACAGCTACATTAACCAGTATGGCGCACAGGTTATTACAGGAGCGCTTGACCTGGATGAGAGCTGGGACAATTATGTTTCCACTATGAATACAATGGGTGCATCTGAGCTGTTTGAAATTTATAAAAATGCATTTAATGCGGCAGAAGGCAAATAGCGGACGATAAATAAAAGGGGAAAGATCGTTAATTCTTATCTTCTACGGAATTGAAGTGGTTTTTGGGGAAGTGGAATAAAATTACCCGTGGCGGGAAAAATAAAGCAGCGCAGCCGCTGGTAAAGCCCTTAATCTGAGGTGGCTGAAGCCGATACTGATTCTCAAAACCTTGATGATTCTTCCAGTTCTGTTTTTTATTATTTTTGCCTATACCCAAGGCGAGCGGGTAATTCTGGCATTTAAGGACTTTAAAGTAAAGCTGGGCATATTTGGAAGTCCATGGGTGGGACTGAAATATTTTGAACGGTTTTTTGGAAGCTACAATTTTGGACTGCTGTTGAAAAATACAATTGGAATCAGCCTCTATTCCCTGGTGATAGGTTTTCCCATTCCGATTATTTTCGCATTGCTTTTGAACTATCTGAGGCTGAAGCATCTGAAAAAAACACTTCAAATGGTTTCCTATGCGCCTTATTTCATATCCACAGTGGTTATCTGCGGTATGATCGCTATTTTCATGGATAAGGATACGGGGATCCTGAATCAGATGATTATGGCGCTGGGGGGAAAATCGCAGGATTTTCTGAGCAAGCCACAGTATTTTAAAAGCATATATGTGTGGAGCGGGGTATGGCAGCATGGGGACAGTATTATATATTATCGGCGTTGACCGCCCTGCATGAGGGCATGGTATGGACGGCGCCACAAAAGTGCAGAGAATCATACATATTGATCTTCCCAGCATTAAATCCACTATTATTATGCTTTTTATTTTACAGATGGGCTCTTTGATGAATGTGGGATTTGAAAAGGTCTTTCTGCTGCAGAACGATCTGAATATGAGCGCTTCGGATGTTATCAATACCTATGTATACAGGGTTGGCCTGGTTCAGAACAATTACAGCTATTCAACAGCGGTAGGTTTGTTTAATTCCGTGATTAATATGGCGCTGGTCATCCTGGCCAATCAGGTATCCAAAAAACTTGCCAATGAGAGTCTGTGGTAAAGGAACGGTTTTGGAGTACCTTTCAAATATTGAGTAAGTGCCCGCAGGGGCGGGCAGGGAGAAACTGATTGAAACAGTATCGCAGGCAGGCCTGCGATATGCAGGAGGTAAAGGTGTGAATAAAATAAAAAGAACTGGAAGAAGATTTTTGGATCCTGACAAAGTGTTTGACCTCGTTAATTTGCTCATTATGCTGGTTCTGCTGGTGATTTTTGTGTGGCCGCTCTGGTTCGTCCTGATTGCGTCAATCAGCGATCCTTCCCAGGTCTGGCAGGGGCATGTCATCCTTTTTCCCAAAGGCATTACGCTGGATGCTTATGAAGAGGTAATCAAGTATAAGACAATCTGGACAGGATACAGGAATACCATTATTTATACTGTATTGGGAACTGCTATAAACATGGTGCTTACTGTATGCGGCGCATATCCTCTGTCGCGGAAGGATTTTGTGCCGCGGAAATTTTTCATGATTATTTTTATGATTACCATGTATTTCAGCGGCGGGCTGATCCCTACCTATCTGGTGGTGAACAGGCTGCATCTGATTGATACTGTCTGGGCAATGGTGATTCCCAATGCGGTATCCGTATTTAACATTATCATAACGCGTACATATTTTATCAACAGTATTCCGGATGAGCTTCTGGAGGCGGCTCAGCTGGATGGGGCGAATACGGCCCAATATCTGTTTAAGGTGGTTCTTCCGCTGTCCAAGCCCATATTGGCGGTTATTACGCTGTTCTATGCGGTGGGGCACTGGAATGATTTCTATTCCGCGCTTATTTACATAAATTCACAGCAGCTGCTGCCTCTTCAGTCCATACTGAGAAAACTGCTGCTTTCCACACAGATGACACTGCAGATCACCAGCTCGATGAGCCCGGATGAAATCATGCGGAAAACGCAGCTGGCGCAGACGCTTAAATACAGCTCTATTATCGTTTCAACGGTTCCGGTGTTATGTCTTTATCCTTTAGTAGAAGCTATTTTGTCAAAGGGATTATGATCGGATCCGTGAAGGGATAGGAGCGGCATACAACAGTTCAGGCATTTGAACTGTTACGGCAGCCTGGAGGTATGGTATGAAAAACTGGCATTGGATACAAGGGGACAACGAATGTGAATCCCCGCTTTTCAGGAGAAGCTTTTCCCTGAGGGAGCTTCCGGCATCGGCAAAGCTTGAGATTTGCGGACTGGGATATTTTCTGCTGTATGTTAACGGAAGGAGGGCCTGCGATCAGGAATTTGTTCCTGCATTTACCAATTATTCTTCGGTGCTCGGATGCGATACTACGTATCCGGTGTGGGAGGAACGCTCCCGTTACCGTTGTCTGTATCTGACTGTCGATTTGCTTCCTTTCCTGAAAACCGGGGAAAATGTACTTGGCATACAGCTTGGCAACGGCTGGTACCATCAGACAAAAAGAGTGGATGAGGGGAAATTCATATTTGGGTTCCCGAAGTTAAGATATGAGCTGCATATGCTTACCAGCGAGGGGGAAGAGGTTGTAATCGAAAGTGATCCGAAGACACTGTGGAAGCCGGGAGAGGTGACGGAAAACAATTTATTTTATGGAGAAACACAGGATCTGAGGCTGCTGCAGGAGGATTGGTGCATGGAATCTGCCAATGTCGCCGGATGGAAGCCGGCACGGCCGGTTCATGCGCCGGAGGCCATCCTTGAGGAGCAGAAGTGTCCCGCAGACAGGGTGCTGCGCCGGATTCATCCGGTATTACTGGAGGATAAGTGCGGCAGGAAATTGTATGACTGCCGGGAAAATATAGCAGGCTGGGCCGAAATACGCTGTCTGGGAAAAACGGAGGAACAGGTTTCCGTCAGGTACAGTGAAGAGCTTACGGATGATAGCTGCCTGGATTTCCGGTCAGCGGGCGGGGAAAGGCAGATACAGAAGGACAGTTATATCTGTAATGGCTCCCCGGTGACGGTACGGCCTAAATTCTGCTGGCACGGGTTCCGGTATTTTGAGGTGGAAGGAGCAGGAGAGGCAGTTTCTGTGTCAGTGGTGGGGACGCAGGCGCCGGCTGTGTCGTCCTTCCGATGCTCCAATCCTGTTTTAAACTGGCTGTATGATGCATACATCAGGACGCAGGCTGCCAATTTCCACAATTGCATCCCTTCGGACTGCCCGCACAGGGAAAAGCTGGGATATACGGGTGACGGACAGCTGACATCGGAGACGGCGATGCTGACAATGGATACCAGGCGGCTTTATGAAAAATGGTATCAGGATATATTGGACAGCCAGGGAGCCGACACGGGACATATTCCCCATACCGCGCCCTTTATGGGCGGCGGCGGAGGGCCCGGCGGCTGGGGCTGCGCCGTTTATGTTGTGCCTATGGATTACTGGCGGGTCTTCGGAGATTTTTCTCTGCTGGAAAAAGGCTATCCGGCAATCCTCCGCTGGCTGGAGTACATGGAATCCCGCTGTGAAAAAGGCCTTGTCATCCGGGAAGAGGAAGGCGGCTGGTGCCTGGGAGAGTGGTGTGCGCCGGAAGCGGAACCGGAAAAGCTGCCGGAAGCATTTGTGAATACCTGTTTTTATATTCAGGGCCTGCAGGCGCTGGGACAGATTACGCAGATTCTCCATAAGGAGGAGCCGGAATGGGTAAAGGACAGGATTCTGACGGCAAAGAAGGCGGTTATGGATACCTTTTTTGACGCAAATACAGGAGATTTCTGCGGCGGAACGGGGGCAGCCAATGCATTTGCCCTGAATGTGGGCCTTGGAACAGCGGGAACGAAGAAAAATCTTGTGGACAGGTACAGAAAGCTGGGAAGGCTGGATACGGGAATTTTCGGAACGCCTGTTTTACTGGAATGGCTTTTTAAAGAAGGAGAAGCGGATTTGGCATTCCGGCTTCTGACCAATGATAACGAGGTATCGTTTGCGAATATGATGCGCAGCGGCGCCACCACCTTATGGGAAAAATGGGACGGCGCAGATTCCCATAACCATCCGATGTTCGGGAACGTAGTGAAGCTTTTGTTTACGGAGGTTCTTGGAATCCGACAGAAGGAAGGAACCTGCGGGTTTGCGGAATATTATGTGATGCCTGCGGATATCAAAGGGCTTGATTGGGCACAGGGAACAATGCGGACTGCGGCCGGGCTGATTTCTGTCAAGTGGAATCGGGATGAGGACGGGAGGATGCAGGTGGATGTTGGGAGGCGCAGCGAGAAATAGTATTTCTCACGCCCGGAATTGAAGGTGTGCCTGTGGCACACAGACGGGATCAGGTGAGAAAAAAGTTTCTCACCCCCTGAATTAAGAGTGTGCCCATGGCACACAGACGGGAGGGGATTATGAATTTTCCATGTCAGTTCATCAGTGCCGGGGAGGACTTCGCTGATTTTAATCATCAGGTGCCGGCACCCTATATAAGAAAAGAATTCACGCTTAGTGACATCCCGGAATCGGCGGAGCTGCTGATCACAGGGCTGGGATTTTACCGTGTGTTCATTAACGGTACGGAGCTTACCAAATGTATTCTTGCCCCATATATCAGTAATCCGGATGATATCATTTATTATGACCGCTATGACGCCCTGCCGTACTTAACCGGGGGAAGCAATGTAATCGGGATAATACTTGGCAACGGCATGCAGAATGCCTATGGCGGTTTCGTATGGGCTTTTGACAAGGCCCGGTGGAGAGGCGCGCCTATGACGGCCCTGCGTTTGGATATCCTGCTAAATGACGGAGCTCACATTATAGTGGAAAGCGACACCACCTTCCGCACCCATCCCTCGCCTTTGCTGGAGGATGAGCTTCGGTGCGGAGAATGCTATGATGCAAGACTTGGCATCGATAACTGGTGCTCCCCGGCTTGTTCCTCTGTTGAGGATGGGCCAGCTTCTGCCTTCCGGGAAGAAGATTGGAAGCCGGTGATAAGGGTGACGCCGCCGCGTGGGGAAATGAGATTGTGCAAGGCATCACCGATCAAAGTCTATGAGCGCCGGAGGGCCGTTTCCATAATCCCTTATGGGGACGGGTATCTTTATGACTTCGGCGTGGATGCCGCCGGGATATGTGAACTGAGAATTATGGGAACGCCGGGACAGGAAATACGGATATCCTATGCAGAGTGGTACCATGACGGGATTCTGGAGAAGAAAAACCTGATGTTCCCGGAATACGATTTTCCCTATACCGACAGGGTGCAGGACAGCTGCTATATATGCCGCGGGGGCGGAGAGGAGACCTACATGCCCTCTTTCACATATTATGGATTCCGTTATGCATATGTGAGAGGGATTAAGGAAGAACAAGCCGTTCCGGAGCTTCTGACGTATCATATCTGCGGAGGGGCGTTTGAGGAAAACGGCAGCTTTTCCTGCTCCGATGAAACCGCCAATCAGCTGCAGGCCATGACAAGAAGGGCGACTCTTTCCAATTTTTTGTGGTTTCCCACGGACTGTCCGCATCGGGAAAAGAACGGCTGGACCGGGGATGCGGCGCTTTCGGCGGAGCATATGCTGTTGAACCTTTCCGTAGAGGACTCCCTGCGTGAGTGGCTGCGTAATGTGGAAGCTGCGCAGGCTCCTGACGGCGGGCTGCCCGGTATTGTCCCCACAGGGGGCTGGGGCTTTGGAAACGGGCCTGCATGGGATCAGGTTATTGTGGAAATCCCCTTCTGCCTGTTTAAGCTGCGGGGAGATCTGGATACGGCAAGGGAAGCCGCACCCTACATTTTCAGGTATCTGTTTTTCCTTTCCGGCAGCAGAAACAAAAGAGGACTGGTAGATACGGGCCTGGGCGACTGGTGTGAGACGGGAAAGAGCGGAGGCGGCCATAAGGCGCCTATAGAGGTAACGGATACTGCCATAAGCGTACATTTGCTGGAGGAGGCGGGGCTGCTTTTCCGAAAGCTGGGCATGGAGTCAGAGGCCCGTTATGCCAGGAAGCTTAGGGAAGATCTGAAAAAAGCATTCCGGAAATATCTGATTGATTTTTCCACGATGACAGTAGCAGGAAGCTGTGAAGCCTCGCAGGCCATGGCAATATATTACGGTCTGTTTAAAAAGCCGGAAAGGCCGGCGGCCTTTAAGCGGCTGCTGGAAATCATTCATCAAAACGGAGATCATATGAACGCGGGTGCTTTGGGACTGAGAGTCCTTTTCCATGTCCTGTCCGAGTACGGCCAGGCGGATCTGGCGTATGAAATGATTACGAGAAAGGATTATCCCTCCTATGGAAACTGGATTGCCAGAGGGGCAACCTCTCTTTGGGAGGATTTCCTGCCGCCGGAAGCGGATGCCCATTCCAGGAACCACCATTTCTTTGGGGATATAAGCAGCTGGTTTATTCAGGCGGTTGCAGGAATCGTTCCCAATCCATATATGGAGGATGCGGATTACTGTCTGGTGAAGCCTCATTTTGTCAGGGCGCTTGTTTATGCGCAAGGCTCCTGTCGGCTGCCTTCGGGTTGGATTTCAGCACACTGGTCCCGGATTGAGGACCGCAGGGAAGGGAAGGAGGTTATCAGACTGGAAATTACAGTGGAAAATGGACTGAGAGGCAGGATCCTTTTGCCTGCAGGATGGGAGTTTGAGGATGGATTTTGTGAAAAGCCAATGAAAACGGGGACATATTTGTGCATCAGCCGGCTGTAACGGGCCGTCTTCCTGCCGCTTTACAAAAATGGAAAGCGGGGCATATAATCACATTATGCTTAAGAGCACGGCCGGAAATAAAGCGGGATAACCGGATGCGTCTATAGGAAGAGCGGTATTGTCTGACTTATACAGCAGGCTGATTTCACAAAACTTATGAGGGTAGTTGCATGGATAAAATAAGAAAGCGCTTTGAAAAGATCAATTATTACACGTTGCTGAAATATTTTTTGTCCTATTTTTTTCTGCTCAGTTTCCTTCTGCTGTGTTTTTTTATTGCATTCCGGAAACAGCTGCGGACGGCGTATTCCACAGCAAGGGACAACAGTATTCAGGAAAAGCTTGTTTTGTTCCAGCAGAGCTTTAATAATGATCTCGACCACGTTTTTAATATCCATTATAACCTGTGCAATAACACGAATCTGAAAATGCTGAGGCATTCCTTTGATTCTTCCTGGTACAGTTCCCTGGGAATTACAGATATGCGTGAGTTTGCCAGTGCGAATCCGCTGGTATCGGATATTATTTATATCCAGAAAAACGGAGGAAAAGTCCTTGCCTGCAAAAATTATATTTACAAATCCAATGATGAATACTATTTATCAATCAATCATAAGGCACTGAAAATCCCGGTGGGTAAGTATGGCCACGATAATAAAAATACCATGGTCTATATCAAAAACCAGGAGCTGTCCCTGCTGCTGCTATTTCCCAATGTGGCAAGCAGTAAATACGATCTGTTTTATGTAATTGACTCCGACGAGATCATTGCCAGGCTTAACAATATGCTGTCAGAGGAAATTTCGGGTGTGTATCTGACGGATTCTGAAAATAACATTATTTCAGCATCAGGTGATTACAGCGTGCCGCCGGTTTACAGGCTGACGGACTCCTACGGACTTCAGAAAAATGATGAAGGGGATGAAATCATCTATACCGTTCCGCTGCATACCAATCTGTTTTTAACGGTATGTTTTTCCAAGGATGTGCTGCTTCAGTATGCCAGCAAGGCATTTATTAATATGTATATGGTTTTTGCAGCTATCGGCTGTACTGGTTTTGTGCTGATTCTGTTTGGCATGAGGCTTACCTATTCGCCGCTGCGCCGGTTGAGTAAAAAGTTTGCAGACAGGGCCGGCGATAAGAAGGGCCTGGAATCCCAGCTGGATTTTGCCCTGTCCTCAGCGCTTCAGGAGCAGAGGAAGCTGCAGGAAAAGATAGAGAAGTACCACAGTATAATGAAGGAGTCGGTTCTTGATACAATTGTTAATGAAAATGGGGAAGAGATTACGGCGGAGAATATGGACAGACTTTTTAACGGAGAGCCGGGCAGTCTGATGTTTGTGATTAAAATATCCGCTCCTGCGGATGGGGAAGGAATGGCGTGGGTAACCAAAAGTTTCCGGGATTTCTTCCTTGGAACCTTTCCAAATAATGATTCCTTCTGTATACGGCTGGAAATCACGCCGAAATACTGTTCCTATCTGATCTATTACGGAGGCCAGGACCAGGATAAGTATAATGTTATAAAGTATTTGCTGCATGATTTTTATAAGGAATACGGCTGCAGGATAGCATTGAGCAACGGCTCATCCTCCCCTCTGGATATTCCCAATCTGTACGCGAATGCGATGCAGGCGGGAAATTACTGGGACTCCCATCCGATAGCATTTTATGATGAGATGGACATTCCTAAGGACAGCGCTTATACCTATCCTTATCAGGAGCTGAGCAGCTTTGCTTCCCTTTTGCAGCAGCTGAAATTTGAGGAGGCGAAAAAAGCCATCCGCAGCTTTTTCCAGACGCTGGATCAGACGGATTTTCCCGCCTTTTATTCCAGGAGTGTGCTGACGGAGGTGCTGACCACGATCATAACCAATATGAACCAGCAAAACATTAAATTCAGCGCTTACAACAACATATACTTCGAAACGCTTTATTTTATCAGAAGCTTTTCCTATGAACAGAAGAGCAATGACATATATGATCACTTTATTATGCTGCTTTCCCTGTTTGAGGATGAACTGTCTAATCTCACAATAAAAAGCGGGGAGCTGCAGGATTTCATAAATCAATCCTACACATCAAAGGATCTGACGATTGCAATGCTGGCTGAAAAGTTTCATGTGAGCATTGCCTATATGAGTTATTTGTTTAAAAAGTATTTTAATGAATATTTTTCGGATTATCTTTGGAAGCTGCGTGTGGCAAAGGCGAAGGAGCTGTTGCGGGGCACATCAAAGCCGATGGAGGAAATCTGTATTGCTGTGGGGTATGAGAATGTTTCCAGCTTCCGGAGAAAATTTAAAAAGGAGCTGGGAATTACCCCTTCCCAGTACAGAAATGGTACGGAGCCGGTAACAGAGAAAAGCCGGGGTGAAAGTCAGTAATTTATGAAACGTCTTTCAAATTTTCTTTAAACTATTTAGTAATGCATTTGGGAGTAAAAATATGGTAGAATTAGCTGAAGAGTGGCGCAGTATAGTCAAAGGGGCGGTACAGCGCGGCGAGGTGGGGGGCGTAAGCCTGCTTTTTATAAAGGATGGAAAGGAAATCTGCTGGCTTGGCGAGGGGTATGCCGACAGGGAAAATAAAAGGGAAATCAAAAGAGATACCATTTTCCGGCTGTATTCCATGACAAAGCCGGTTACGGCTGTGGCTGCTATGATACTTGCAGAGGACGGAACTTTTGATCTGAAGCAGCCTGTTGGGGATTTCCTGCCTGCATTCCGGGATTCTCAGGTCTGGTGGGGCGATCATAGGGAACCGGCCGACAGGCCGATCCTGATAGAGGATCTTCTGATGATGACCTCCGGGTTAACCTATGGCGACAATGACACGGTTCCGGAGCTGGCGGCCAGGAAGTTATTGAGCGAGGTGGAGGAAGGCCTGAAGGACGAAAGGCCCATGACCACCCTGGAATTTGCGGAGCGCGCCGGCAGGATCCCGCTGCTGTTCCAGCCCGGGACCTCCTGGAAATATGGGATTTCCGCGGATATTCTGGGAGCGGTCATTGAAAAGGCGGCGCATAAGACCTTCGGCGAGTTTCTGGAGGAACGGATTTTCACCCCTCTGGGAATGAAGGATACGGGCTTTTATGTTCCGGAGGAAAAGAGGGACCGGCTGGCAAAGGCCTATATAAGAGATGAGGAAAACAGGCTTGTGCAGTATGAAGGCAGTTTCCTTGGAATACGCAACCGTATGGACAGAAAGGCCGCCTATGAATCCGGCGGCGCCGGCCTGGTATCCACCATAGAAGATTATTCCGTATTTGCGCGGATGCTTCTGGATCGGGGAAGCTTCGGCAAAACCAGGATTCTGAAGCCGGAAGCGGTGGATCGTATGCTGAATGCCGGATTGAACGACAGACAGCAGGCGGCCTTTGATGGCTGGTTTGGGCAGAAGGGCTATCGTTACGGATGCCTGATGCGCGTACTGCAGGATCCGGCGGCGGCTGTTTCACCTGGGCTGAAGGGGGAATACTGCTGGGACGGCTGGCTTGGCTGCAGCTTTTTAACCATCCCTGGAGATGACCCGCTGGTGATGCAGCAGCAGTTAAACGGAGGGGATGTAGTTACCGGCGTAAAGAAAGCGCTTGTACGCCGGATGGAAGGAAGGGAAAGGGGACAGGAGGGCTGAAGAGCCGCGCCTGTTTATTAAAGGAGGAGAAAAGCTATGTTTTTCAATGAGGAGAAATTCAGACAGCGCGCCGCAGAGCTGGAAGGCCGCAGATGGGCGCAGAAGAGCAGTGTGGAATGGTTCTACACAAAGGAGGGCGGACTTGGCGCGGATGAGGTATACACCAGCTGCCCGGAAGCCTTTGAAGGCGATAAAATCAGTCTGGGAGAGGAATTCGTAGGCCGGGACCGTTATATCTGGCTGCAGAGGGAGGTTGCCATACCTGTTTCGAAGCCTGGCTGCAAGGTTATGGGTTACTTTAATTTCGGAAGAACGGGAGGCGGCGGAAACAGCGGGTTTGAGTCTCTGCTGTACATAAACGGCCATCCTTATCAGGGGGTGGATACGAATCACAGGGAAGTGGTGCTCACTCCTTTTGCGGGCCAGACGGTCCTGATGACGTTCCTGGTGTGGTCAGGCCTGGAGGGCGGCGGCCCTGTACGGCTTCAGTATCACAGGATTGCGGAGGCGCAAATCGGTTGTCTGGATGAAAAACTGGATGAGCTTTATTACCTGTTGTCCGCAGCGGCCGAAAGCCTGGCCTATCTGCCGGAGGACAGCACGGATCGGACGGAGCTTGTGAAAGCGCTTGACAGAACACTTTCCATTCTGGACTGGGATGCGGACAGGCTGCCGGAAACCGGAAAGGAAGCGCTTGCATTTTTCAGCGCAGCGCTGGATGGAATGCCCAAAAACAGCGCGGTAACGGTTTATGCCACGGGCCATACCCATATTGACGTATCATGGCTGTGGCGGCTGAAGCACACCCGTGAAAAAGCCCAGCGCTCCTTTGCCACAGTGCTTCGGCTGATGGAGGAATACCCGGAATATCATTTTCTGCAGACTCAGCCCCAATTATATAAATTTCTGAAAAAAGACAGTCCTGAAATTTACGAAGGAATCAAACAGCGAGTGCAGGAAGGACGCTGGGAGGCGGATGGCGGCATGTGGCTGGAGGCGGACTGTAATGTGACCTCCGGCGAGAGCCTTGCACGTCAATTTTTATATGGTATCCGTTTTATTGAGGAGGAGTTCGGGAAAAAATGCCGGTTCCTCTGGCTGCCGGATGTGTTCGGCTACAGCTGGGCGCTGCCTCAGATTATGAAGCTTTGCGGCCTGGATACCTTTATGACCACGAAAATCAGCTGGAACCAGTTCAACACCGTTCCCAACGACCTGTTCCGTTGGCGCGGCATCGACGGGACGGAAATGCTGACCTATTTCATCGATGTGCCCGCTCCCGGCATGTCGGTAACGGGGAGAGGTTCTACCTATAACGGGGAGATTACGCCGGAAACGATTATGGGAACCTGGCGGAAGTTCAAGAATAAGGAATTAAGCCACGAAGTGCTGATTTCCTACGGACACGGGGACGGAGGAGGCGGCACCACCAGGGGCATGATTGAAAACATCCGGGCCATTAACCGTATTCCCGGCATGCCTCGGATCAAAACGGCCAACGCCCAGGAATTTTTTGAAAAAATCCATGAGAATGTGGAAAATACGGATCGCTATGTGCCCCTTTGGGACGGAGAGCTTTACCTGGAATATCACCGGGGGACCTATACCTCCCAGGCGAGGAACAAACGTAACAACCGCAAGCTGGAAAACGCCCTGGGTCAGCTGGAATGGCTGTCGGTGCTTTCCCGCCTGGCGGGCGGAGCTTATCCGGCGCAGCGGATTCATGACTGCTGGGAAACCGTCCTGCGGGATCAGTTCCATGATATCATTCCCGGTTCTTCCATCCATGAGGTTTATGAGGATACACGGAAGGAATATGAAGCGCTGTGGCGCGAAGTGGACGCTATGGAAAAAGAAGCGTTTGAAGCCTTATGCGAAGATGGGGATGGCAGCGGCCATGGCAGTTACAGGGATGAAAGCAGTCGCAATAATGGCAGTTACAGCCATAACAGCTACAGCCTGCTGCGGTTTGCGGACACCAATTGTCGGGAAGCGGTGCTGATACCGGAAAGCAGGGACGGATCCTTCACGGACGAGGAGGGAAAATGCCTGCCGGCCCAGAAGGTTTCCGATGGCTGGCTGGTGGAGGCCGGGGTGAAGCCGCTTGGTCTTACTGAGGTTCATTTTACGGAAGAAAAGCAGCCGGAAACGGACAGCCCCTTTGCCCTGGATTTGGAAGGCCGCTGCCTGGATACCCCTTTTTACAGCATTAAGTGGGATGAGAGCGGCGCGTTTACCAGCCTGTGGGATAAGGAAAATGGGAGACAGGTTTTAAAGGGCAGGGGAAATGTGCTTCGCATTTACGAAGATAAGCCCATGAATTATGACGCCTGGGACATTGATATTTTCTATGGACAAAAATTCGAGGATATTCCGGCCTGCGAGATCCGCTGTACGGAGGATGGGCCGCTGCGCATGAAAATCAGTTTTGTTTACCGTTATCGCGCTTCATTGATCGAGCAGGAGCTTATGGTATATTCCGGCAACAGACGGATTGATTTTGCAACCAAGGCCGACTGGCATGAGGATCACCGGCTGTTAAAAACCTTATTTGAGGTGGACATCCGCTCCACAAAGGCTTCCTATGATATCCAGTTCGGCTTTGTGGAACGTCCTACGCACTGGAATACCAGCTGGGATTGGGCAAGGTTTGAGGTATGCGGCCATAAATGGGCGGATCTGTCGGAAGCGGATTACGGCGTCAGCCTGCTCAATGACTGCAAGTACGGCTATGGAATCCGGGACAACGTCATGGGCCTTTCTCTGCTGAAGAGCGCAAAATCCCCGGATACGGAGGCGGATATGGGCGAGCATTTCTTCACCTATGCGCTGCTGCCTCATAAAGGCAGTCTGGGAAAGGAGACTTTCACTCAGGGCATTCTGCTGAACCAGCCCGCATTGTGTGTTCCGGGAGCTATGAAAAAACGGGTGGGGCAGTTCCTTAAGAAAAACTGCGACACCGTGCTTATCGACGCCGTCAAGCTGGCGGAGGACGGGGATGGCTATGTGGTTCACATGCATGAATGTGCCGGCGGCAGGGCGCATGTGGAGCTGACCTCCGATTATTCCGTGAAAGCGTATGCAGCCTGCAATCTGCTGGAGGAATATGAGGAAAAAACGGACGGCAGTGCAATCTGCGCTGACTTCGGGCCGTTTGAGATCAAGTGCTTCAGAATCTGGATGTGAACGGGCTTAAGAAAGTGAATGCAGAAGCGTATCAGCTGATGCTTTGATAAAGGCAGTAAGCTATCAGGGAAATCAAAGACCCTGCTGCAGGCAATGGGGTCTTTGACCTCCCGGCAGTCGCCAGATGTCCATGCCGGGCATGGCTGCGTGGCTCGTTGCTTACGGGAATAAATTGAGCGAGCAGCGTCGGTGGATACCGGCGTGCCCGCTCAAAAGTTATGTATGTGTTTTTATTTCCCGTCCTGCACTGAGAAACCCTTCCAAAAGCAGATTCCTGCGGAAATTATCAGCAGTACGGTCATCAGACTGTCAACAAATTTCGTAGAGCTGTCCAGCGGCCGCCGGAGAAAGTAAGCCACGCTGGAATTAATCCCCCACATCATCGGGATAATGATCAGAAGCACGATTCCGGCCGCCCGGATTTTCCGGCTGGATATTTTTACAAAGGATGCATAAATACACCAGATACCAATAAGGGAAATCAGGGAAATGACAGCGCCCATACGAAACAGCATCGGCGCCTCCACAAGTCGGCTCAGTATGAACAGATAAGGAAAAACCGCAACGCTCAGCAGGGCAAGAAATTTAACAATAATCCTGCCGCGGGCTTTCAACAGCGGCAGCAGCAGAAGCCAGCTGAACAAAAGCGAAGCTAATACGATAAGGGACCAGTTCAGGCGTCCTGCAATGCAGAAATCGCAGATAATGCATATCACCGCAGTCAGTATGATTGCCGAGGATAATAAGGAAAAAACAATATTTTTTACGCGTTCAAGCTTCTGGGTAGTGCTTTTGCTGGAATAGAGCAGCGTTTCCTCCACGATGGCATCCTTTGTTTTTTCCGGCTGCACTCCCTTTTCCCCATTTAATAATTCGCTGGTGGTTACGCCCAGGGCCTGCGCCAGCGGAACCAGAAGTGAAATATCAGGGCAGCTGATTCCCCGCTCCCATTTGGAGACTGCCTTATCCGTTATTTTCAGTTTCTCCGCAAGATCCTTTTGTGTCAGTTTTTGCGACTTTCTCATATCACATATGAACTTCCCCATTTTTTCATTATTCATTTCAGCGTGTGCCCTTTCTGTTGTACCGACGTACCTTTGCTTACAGGATAATATATCTGAAGGCTGAAAGAAACCGATTTACAGGCGAATCTGCAATTCTACCGTTGGTTTAGCTGGGAAATAATCCGGTAAAGGGCGGAAGAACGCAGAAAAATGCATCCGGCATCAGCCCGGGCAGCCAGGAGCTTCAGAATAAATTCAGTATACCAGATTTTTTGGAAAACGAACAGTTACAACGAATATACTAATTCGTTTGCACTGGGAAAATGGCCGTGCTATTCTAAAGGAAAGTGTGTTTGACATTTACAGGAGGATTCAAATATGGCAAGGACTGAAAATATAGAGCTGACGGTTATCTGTCTGATATACCGGGAAAACAGGATTTTACTGCAGAACCGGGTCAGAGAGGACTGGAAGGGCTATACGCTGCCTGGAGGCCATGTGGAGGAAGGGGAATCCATTGTGGATGCCGTTGTCCGTGAAATGAAGGAGGAGACAGGGCTTACCGTCCTGCGGCCACAGCTGTGCGGAGTGAAGCAGTTTCCCATAGATAACGGCCGTTATCTGGTATTTCTGTTTAAAACGGATCAATTTGAGGGAGAGGTCGTTTCTTCCGAAGAAGGGAATATGGAATGGGTGGACAGGGAAAAGCTGGCCGCCTGTCAAACGGTGGAGGATTTTGACCAGCTGCTGAATGTGATGGAGGATGATAAGCTGACGGAATTTCAATACATTGTGGACGGGGAAGACTGGAAGGTGAGAATACGGTAGCTTCGCCCGGAAAAAAAGCAGGCCCCGGAGTCCGGGAAGGAAAACGGAAAACCTAGCGCTGCCTGCAGGATATAAAAAAACAAGCATGGAAGAAAGGAAGAAAATATGAGGACGCCGGAAGAATTTATGGAATTGGTTTTAACATTTGCCCGGGAAAACGAGCATATCCGCATGGTGGGCATGGAAGGTTCAAGGGTGAACAAAAATATCCCCGTTGATTCCTTTCAGGACTTTGACATTACATATTTTGTGGACGATATCGGTGCATTTACGGAAAATGACAGCTGGCTTTCTTTTTTCGGGGATATCGTCATGATGCAGAAGCCGGAGGATATGGAGCTTTTCCCGGCAGAGGAGGAAGGTTATTCCTATCTGATTCTGTTTGACGATTATAATAAAATGGATCTGACGCTGCTGGAGACGAAGCAAATTCATAATTATCTGCAGGGGGACGGGCTTCGGACCATCCTGCTTGATAAGGATGGCAGGGTGCCTGAAAAAATAGTTCCCTCCGATCGGGAGTACTGGCTGAAAAAACCAGGTCCGCGCAGCTTTGACGATTGCTGCAATGAGTTCTGGAACCTGACAATTTATGTTGCCAAGGGTCTGTGCCGGGGAGAAATTTTATACGCCATTGGCCATCTGCATCTGTTGCGGAATGAACTGTTGCGAATGCTTTCCTGGAAGGTGGGCATGGAATATGGTTTTGGTTTCAGCGTGGGAAAGAATTATAAATTTATCAGCCGGTATCTGGCGAAGGAAACATGGGACATGCTGATGAGCACTTACAGGGAGGATTCCTATGAAAATATGTGGAAGGCTCTCTTCACCTGCCATGCTTTGTTCCGGAAAACGGCGCTGGAATGTGCGGCGGTGTGGGGGTATTCCTATCCGGAGTATGACAGGAATGTGAGCAGGTATGTGGATGGGCTTTATGGAATCTATGGGAATGGGAAAGAGGAAGCAAAATAAGCGGGTATTTCTGAAGGCCCGGAAAAGGCAGCAGGCGTGCGGAGCATGCGGACAGGAGTTAAAATGGATTATCAATTGATAACGGACAGGCTTACAGAGGAAAGCCGGAAAATATTTGGGGAGAATCTGACAGGAGTGTATTTGCACGGCTCCATTGCCATGGGATGCTTTAATCCGTATAAGAGCGATATTGATCTGATTATCGTAACGGAGGAAGCTCCGACAGAGGAGCAGAAGCTGCAGCTTATGGAACAGACGGTCAGGCTGAATGAGCTGGCGCCGGAAAAAGGGATTGAAATGAGCGTAGTGAAACGCAGCTGCTGTGAAAAGGTGGTGCATCCCATTCCCTTTGAACTGCATTTTTCTCCCATGCATTTAAAATGGTTTCAGGAGAATCCCGGGGATTATGTGCGGAATATGAAGGGGACAGATCCGGATCTGGCCGGACATTTCATGATTATCCGCCATTATGGAATATGCCTGTGGGGAGCGGCCGTTTCGGAGGTTTTCGGTGAGGTGCCAAGGGAGATGTATTTCGAGAGCATCATGAATGATATTGCATCCGCCAGAGAGGACATCCATGAAAATCCGATTTATGTAATCCTCAATCTGTGCCGTGTGCTGGGGTATGCGGAGGAAGGATTGGTCCTCTCCAAGAAAGCTGGAGGGGAATGGGGAGTAAGGAATGTGGATGAAAAATATACCGGCCTGATTCTGGAAGCCCTGGAATGCTATTCCGGGGAGAAAAAAATGTGGATAGAGGAGAAGGCCGCGGGGGAATTCTGTGGATATATGTTGGGGAGGATTGTTTGCTCTATAGTTTAGAGGATGTTTTAAGGTATGCGATGTATTGAATTTGATTCAGACAGATGAGAGTGAGCGTGTAGTAGAACGTCCGGAAACACCACTGTTCGATAACAAAGCCTTTAGAGAGGCAATCATAAATGCCATTTTGCATAATCTTTGGATAAGTGGAAATGAGCCAATGATTTCTGTATTCTCAGATAGGATTGAAATCTTATCAAGAGGAACATTGGCGCCGGCACAGACTATGGAAGGCTTTTTCTTAGGGGAATCGATTCCTGTAAATGAAAAGTTATCAGAAATCTTTCTGCAGCTTCATATTAGTGAAAAATCAGGTCGTGGTGTGCCTGAGATTATTGAAACATACGGAAAGGGAGCATTTACTTTTAGAGAAAACTCGATTGTTGTTACAATCCCGCTTCAGCGAATAAAAAAAGCTGGGAATAAGGTTGGAAAAAAGTTGGGGATAAAAAAGGATTAAATTCAAGAAGACAAAGAATCGTAACAGAAATGAGAGATAATCCGAATATTACTACCAATGAATTGCATCACATACTGGTTATTGGAAAGTGATTGAGTAAGCGTTTATAACGGAGAATTATAATGGCTCTGCCAAAATCAAACTGTGCCTTTCGGGAATCTTTTTCACAGCCGCAACACATTGTGAGAACTGTATGAAGCTGAATCGAAGTGAAAAATAGAAGAGGAGGAGTTCTTTTATGGAACCATCAAAAAGTGATTGGAGGCTTTATAGGGAAAAAGTTTCCGGCTGGCAGGAAAATTATATGGAAAGGCTTATTAAGGATTATATCACTTATTTAAGCAGTGATGAGCGTGCCTCAACAAAGTTTTGGGAAATGGAAAAGCGTATCAAAGCGGATAAGAAAACACCGGGTGTATGTATAGAACTTAATAAAGGAAACATGATGTTTGATTTGGTCCGTTTTTTACAGGACGGAGTGATTATTTTTGATGATTTGGACGAATTTTCAGATGAACTAAGAGAAAATGTAAGGTTGTTATGGGAAAGGTTTAAATAAATCCATAGCCATTCATGGTTATAGTATTTTTTAAGCAGATGAAAATCTGCTTATTTGTCGTTATTTAAAGCAATTACAACTGAACAAACGGCATATTGACATTTTTTACTTACATGTTTCAGAGAATTTAATTCGAACTCTTAAACTTTGTTAAAATGTTTCCTTTTTACTGAAGGTATCTAAATGATATTGGTTCAGTTATCTGAAAAGTTATGTATATATTCTAAAATAAAAAAAAGCAAGAACACCTTGCAGAAGAATATTTTATTAAGTATAATCAAATTAAAATAAGAATAAATAAATACAAACAAATATAAATAAGGAAACGTTATATGAATACATCATAAGACATTCCATAAATCATAAGGAGAACCAACGCCATGTTCATGGAAGAAAGACAAAAAGACATCTTAAAAAGAATAAACGAAACCGGGAGAATCCAGGTTGCACAGATCCAGGAATTATACAATATATCTGCCGACTGTGCCAGAAGGGATCTTCGTTTTCTGGAGAGCCGCGGGCTTCTCCAGAGGACACATGGCGGGGCGATAGCCGCACAACCCAAAGGAATCATGCCGGAGGAAACTTATAACCCGGAGGATTTAACTGAGTTGAAGGCAGATTATCTGGCTGTTGCACGAAAAGCACTGGAACACATTAAAGATAATGATGTGATCTATATTACAACCTCCTCCGTAGGTTATTACATGGCGCTGCATATTCCCGGTAATCTGCAGATTACAATACTGACTAATTCTGTTACAATTGCCCAGGTACTGCGGAAGAAGGAGAATATTTCAGTCATTCTTCTGGGTGGAGAAATGTCCCACCGGGGTCACTGCCATGATTACTATACGGTGCAGATGGTCAGAAATATACGCATAGACAGGGCATTCCTGTCACATGACGCATTTTCTCTGGAATTTGGTGCATCCATACATAATAGCGCCGGCGTTGAATTTGGCAGGGCGGTAATGGAGAGCAGTTCTATGAACATTGGATTGTACCCCTCAGCGAAAATAGGAAAAAATGCGGTTCATTCCGTATGTTCAGCGGAAGATTACGATTTGCTGATAACGGATACAGGAATAGCAGAAGATTTTTTGCAGCAGGCGAAGGAAAAGGGAATTGCCATCGAACTTGCAGATTTACATTGATATATTCAGGTTGGAAAGATAGGTGAAGATGTCAAAATATGCTCCATGTTTCCTTTTTATATGTTTTAAATATGGTGAGGAGAGAATATGTATTGTATTTTAGTGACAGGCATCCCGGCGTCAGGCAAGAGCACCATGGCGGAGTTCCTGGCGGAAAGACTCCGGCTTCCGATGCTCTCAAAGGATAAAATAAAAGAAATCCTGTTCGATGATGTGGGCTTTGCCTCCCGCAGTGAGAAAGTAGCTTTGGGGATCTCCGCCATGAACATCCTGTATTATACCGCCCGGCAGCTGATGAAATGCGGCCGGCCGTTTATCCTGGAAAATAATTTTGAGAATATTTCCCGGGAGGGTATTCTGTTCTTATTGCAAAAATATTCCTATCATGCAGTCACGGTGGTTCTGACCGGAAATTACGAGATTATTTATCAGCGTTTCCTGGCAAGAAATGAAAGCCCCGACAGACACCGCGGCCATGTAGTCAATGACTGCTATCCGGAAAAAGAAGGGAAATCCTGTCCTGCGCCAGTCCTGTCGTATGAAAATTTCTGTGAGGGAATCAGGGAGCGTGGAATGGACAGCTTTTGTGCAGACGGTCCCCGTATTGTTGTGGATACCACTGATTTTTCACTTGTAGACCGGGAGGCTATCCTGGAGGAAATTATAGAATATGGAAAGGAGTTTTCCCATGATTGACGCCCATGTACATTTGGAAAAAGGGCCTTACACAAGGGAATGGCTTCAGGAGTTCATTTTCTATGCCCAGGAGAGAGGAATTCGGGAAATTTACTTCCTGGAGCATACCCATATTTTCAGGGAATGCAGTTCTTTATATTCGGAAATGTCCCAATATAATGGCTACCAGCAAAGCTGGTATTGTAAAAAGCTGGAGAAATCACGCCCCCTGACTGATTATTTGCTTTTTGCCGACAAAATGAGAAGGGAGAGTTTTCCGGTGAAGGTTAGGTTTGGTCTGGAGGTCTGCTATTCTCAGCAGCATGAGAAAGAAATAGAGAAGCTTAAGAATAGCTATTCCTTTGATTTCCTGGTAGGAGCCGTGCATTTTATAGACGGATGGGCCTTCAGCCACCTTCGACAGCCCTGGAAAAAAGAAGACTGTGATTTACATAAACTGTATTGCCGCTATTATGAACTTCTTTTAAAGCTGGCGGACAGCGGTCTGTTTACCGGCTTGGCTCATCCAAATTCACTGCAGTGCTTCGGTGCATATCCGGTTGGAAATTATGATGAAATGTATGAGGAGCTTGCAGGAAAACTGAGAAGGAATGGGATGTATATTGAAGAAAGCAGCGGATTGGCAATTAATTACGGAGATAGACAGCTTGGAATGAACCGGAGGATGCTTGAAATAATGAAAAAAGGCAAAGTATCAATACTGACAGCTTCCGATGCGCATATCCCCCGGAATGTAGGTCTGTATTTTAAAGAAATGACCGATATTATGGATGGCATTTGTACTGTAAGCCAACATCAGGTGGAGACATGTAAAGGATTGTTACAGTCGGGTAAAAAATAGGAAAAGTAGAAGAGGTAGGTATATGAATTGCAGTTATTGTGGCGCGGAGCTTAAAAAAAACCATATTCTTGAATTCCAGGAAGCTGTAGTTATGGAAAACGGGGATAAAATAATAAGTCCATGCTGCAGTGTCTGTAAACACACCATATGTTCACAGGATGTGTCGGCAGGTATAAACGGTGGACAAAAAGTTATTCTGCTAAGCGGCCCCTGCGGCGCTGGAAAATCGAGTATAGGACGATACATTTCACAGAAATATGGTTATATTCATATTGACGGAGACTCAGTAAGCAAAAGAGTGAACTGGGAGATAAGAAATTACAGGGTAAAAGATCGCAGCGGTTATCTGGTACACCGGGAAGTAATTGAAACGATGAAGGTTGTGCTGGGATATTCCGTTATAGTGACATATATTATTGAATGGGAAGTTTAGAAGACTATCTGTTACCATTGAAAAGTCAGGGCTGCAGCCTGTTTTAATTTGCTTCAGAGAAAGGTCTGTATTGACCGATATTTCACGGAAGGTGGACTGCCGGACCAGAATTTATCGATAAATGGTATGAACAGCAGGTATGGCTTGGTGCAAAAATGCCAGGAAGTATCATAGATAGTTCGAATGAATCCCTGGAAGAGACTGTGGACAGGCATTTTCCCATACTGATATGATCTATTTTATAAAAGAAATATCCACAAGAAGCAGAAGGAGAATCTATGGATTTCAGATATACATTGCAGGAACAGGCTTTCACATATAAGGATACGGAGGAATGGGACAGACAGATGCGGCTGCTGTCCCTCAATCCGATCCTGTATCTGGAGGAATATAAAACGCTCCCTGAAGATATTTACCTGTGGAAACAGGATGAGGAGCTGCATCCGGCGGCAGATGGGATTATCCGGCTGCAGACAGAAGGAACACCAGAAAAAGCCCATTGTCCGGAAAAAGCGTATTACCCGAATAATGCATATTGTGTTGGCATAGGCACCTATAAAACATCGGAGGATGGCGAGATATATCTATGTGTCCTGCTGAATTCGGAAAGCAGAACAGTAGATGCCTATTCCTTTGGTGTATACCGTTCTCCTGAGCTTGTAGGAAAAGCCCTGGAGAATTTTTTCTGCTTAAGAGAGGGAAACACCTGCGAAATCTCACTCCTGTCCAGCAGAAATGCTATTTTCCAGTCCGAAACATACGCCGGGATACTGGCCGCCTATCCGGTCAGGGCGAGAATGACGGAAAAGGGAAGCCATGGCCAGGCAGCCGTGGTAAGCACCTATTTTTCACAACTGATGAGAAGAAGGGGAAAGCAGATTTTTTCCGGCTGGCAGGATGCCATTGACTGGCTGACCGCGGACATTCTCAAATATAATCTCAGCCGTACATCACGGTAAAAACAGAATATATTCATAATAAATTTAAAATATAGACAGAACAAAACCAGAATAAAGCCATAACAAGTCTAGATATCAGGATTGCAAAAAATATTAAAATTTTCTCAATTTTCTCAATTCGGTAAAATTTCAAAGTGAATTCGTGATTTACCAAAAGCCTTGAACTTGCAACACTTAATTCACGTTGTTTTGGTTTACGAGTGGCTAAAATAGAGCTATAATGAATTTCCAGGAGTCTGTTTCCATGTGTGCAAGCATGGCAAACAAGCATCTGGAATAGTGTGCAAGACTAAATTCCACATACCAGATTTTTGTAGGATTAAATTCGGCAGTGGATTCCGTCTTGATTATCGTTCTATTTTTTGAGTAATGATGGCTTCAAACTGACTTCATCAGCAGAGATTTCCTGCAGACATAAAAGTCTGTGGAGCTTATTATTCAAAAGCATCTTAGACAGCCTGAATGGAGTGCAGCCGTTCAGGCTGTCTCTTGCTTCGCTGTTGATGTGATTCATAAGTATGCATGCATCGCGTTGCTTATAGGAATCCAGACTTTGGCCTTTGGGAATCACATAACGGATATATTCATGGTTCTTTTCTATGCGGCCTTTTTGCCAGGAGGAGTTTGGATTGCAGTAAAATATTCTGGTACGGATTTCACCATTTTTATCGCATTCCAGACGCCCCGGAAACTGAAATTCCACACCATTATCAGTCAATATTACGGGGAACAACTCCTGGAACACTTTGATGCCAAGCTGCTGTGTTAAATAATCGAATACTTTTATGACTTGCTCCTGTGACTTCTCTTGTAACACAAAAATGAGCATAAGAGAGCAGTTACGGAAGAAAATCGTCAGGAAAGCCTGCGTACTGTTATCCCGGCCACCTTCCACGGTATCGAGTTCAACAATCGGAATATCAGGATACGTTTGAATAAATTTCTGGAAATCCTCATAAGTACGGCCGATGCGGAACTCTTTTGCAGAAAGACTAACCCTTGTGACGTTTTTCCTGGGTTTACATTTGTAACTGACCTTGCGGCGCAAATCGATATTCCTTGCAGTAAAAACACCTTGATCAATATAGTTATACAACGTTTTTCTGGAACAGGGAATTTCATGTCCGTGAAAGGCATAAATGTGTGCCAGCGACTGCCCCTGCAATAATAGCGGAGATATAAGATCATCAAGGAGTGCGATATCGACAGGAGCCTGATTAATTCCCTGTCTGCATGAAACAAGCAGATCCTGGAGGATTTATCTGCATTTTGTGCAATGTAGAAAGCTTTGCTCTTATTACAGGTACGCTGTCTTGTACAATGATTGCAAACATAAGGGCTTTGCAGATAGCTTAACATTGTGGTTCCAGATATTCCGGACAAAAGGCAGTGCATGCAGGAATACGTTCCTTATTGCTATAGCAGTATTTGCAGACTTTTACGCAATTCGGTTTGTCACAAAGAAAACGTAAGGAACAATCCTTAAATCTGCCACAGCGAAGAGATGTCTTGGATCAACCTTTCGTTTTTGAAAGGTGCGGTATTTCTTCACTTCCTTGGCAATTGTACTTGGATGCTTATCAAGTTTTCTGGCAATGGCTGCAAATGAGAGCCCATCATTTAGCCCCTTTTCAATATGAATTCTTTGGCTTGTCGTAAGGTGCTTTTGGTCATATGTTTTTTTCTTATACATAAAAAATCCTCCTTTGATGGAGGAATCCACTTACCAGGAACATCATACCATGAAACGTGTAACACTAAAATCGTCAAGCACGAATTTAAATGGTGAATCACGAATTAACTATAACATTTTAGGAATTTTCTCAATTCAGGTATTGACCCTCACGGACCGGCAGGGATTAATGTGATTTTATCAAGAACAGGAGGTACCCAGATGAGAACAGTAAAGGATGTATCCAAACTGACCGGTATCAACGTACGCACGCTGCACTATTACGACGAAATCGGACTGCTGAAGCCCACGTCATGCAGTGCGGCGGGATACCGGCTTTATGACGCTAAAGCCCTGGAACGTTTGCAGCAGATACTGTTTTTCCGGGAATTTGATATGCCGCTTCTGGAAATCAAAGCGGTTATGGAAAATCCTGCCCTTGACAGAGACACGATCCTGAGAAGCCAGAAGAAAATGCTGCAGCTGAAAAAGGATCGGCTGAACCGGTTAATAAGCAGCATCGATGATATCCTGAAAGGAGAAAATGAGATGGATTTTGCAATGTTTGACAAAGCTGAAATAGAGGAAATGTGCCGTGCAATCGTAGAAAATTTAAAGGAAGAGGCGCTTGCGGGCATTACCGGCGAATATGGAAATCTGGAGAATTTTCAGAAGCATTTTGTGGAAAATGCATCCGACCCTTCGGTACAGGAGAATTTCAAAAAAGTAGTGGAATGGTATGGAAATAAGGATGCCGCGATGAATGCGGTAAAAAATCCAAACGGCGCCGAGGTGGTGCAGGCTTACCAGAACAGAATAGACGGCATTTACCATAAAATAGCTGATAAAAAAGGGACGGATACCGCATCCTTTGAAATAAAATCGCTGATTGGGGAACTGGATTTTGTCTCCAAACAGCTGTATCAGATGCCGGATGTAAAAAAACTGATGCTGGAAATGGCGGAGCTGTATCTTAACGACGAGTCCATGAAGAAGACAATGGACGCCCGGTATGGGGAAGGGGCGGCGGAGTATATCGGAGAGGCTGTGAAGGAATTCTATAAGTAAGACGGCGGATGGGATACGGCGGAATAGGAGATAAAGCAGGAAATACTGCACTGAAGAGAAATAATCGCGGCCTTATCCTTTCCTGAAAATCTCCTGTTCCGTAATTTCCCCCTGCTTCACATATCCGATTTTCCTGTAGACTGCATTGGACGGCGGATACCCGGCATCGGCATAAAGCATGGGAGTCAGGCCGTCCTGCAGCAGCTGCTGTGTCACTGAGGATACCAGCATTTCAGCATATCCCTGTTCCCGGTGCTCCCTTGCTGTAACAACGGCGTTGAGCCTGGCATACCGCTCCGTCCTATGAGTAATATCTGTCATGGAAACAATTTTCCCCTCTTCATTCTCCCATAAAAACAGACTGCCCGACACAGACTTTCCCTCCGCATACTGTCGGGCTTCCTCCCGATCAGGCTCCTGCAGATCCGCATCCCGCATCATAACAGTGATAAGCTGTGCGATTTCTTCCTGATAACAGGGCGCAGCCGGCAGCATTCTTCCGCGTTTTTGCACCGGATGGACGCTGGGACAGGCATAAACATTCAGCCGTTTGTTTATCCGGTATTCGGCGTGCTCGCTATTTGCAAAGCTTCGCAGCAGCGCTTCTGTATATGGCTCATACGCATTTACGGCAATCCGGCCGTAGGCGGAAAAACGTTCCCGGAGGATGGACGAAATTTCAACGCGGCTTTTTTCATCCGGTGAATTTTTCAGCCATATCCAGACCGGCGTATGGGGATTGCTCTGCGCAAGAATACAGGTACTTCCATCCGTGGCAATAAAGGCTCCGGCATCCTCTCGTATGCGGTAAAACAAATTAAAGCAGCACCGGTCCTTTTCCGTAAGCAAATTGTCCAGTAAAGGATTTGAACCATTTACACGATACATTTTTATACCCCCTATATCGCAGGCTTGCCTGCGGCACTGCATGAAGCATTGGTTTGGCGGAACTTCCCGGGCTCTTATTTTCCGTCTATGGTACCGGTCACGCCCCACATAGCCTTTCTTCAAGAAAGCGTCTTACTCTGCATGTTTCCCGCACATCATGGACAAAGCCAAAATGCTCCGCCACAAATCCTGCCAGTTCATCAAAATAATCATACATAAGAAAAAGGCGCCTGCTGATATCCTCATAATCCCCGCCGGGAAAAATGCCCTGGAACCGCACCATTTCTTCCTCTGACAGAAAACGCTTCAGATATTTGCAGGAGCTGCCGGTGCTGACCTGAAAATTATGGTCTATCCCCACCTTCCAGTTCAGCATCTTAAGAAACATGGGCATAGCCAGCACATCGTAGGCATGCTTGGAGTAGTACAGCTCCTTCCGGCACACTCCCTTGGCCACATACAGACACAGCCAGCGGAATTCGTTGCAGGTATTGTAAAACTCCATTTCTCCGGGCGGCTGAAAAAAAAAGGCTTCTTCCGACTCAATCGGCAGCAGGGAAGGAAAATTGTCCTTATTCAGCAGGACGATCCGCGGTTCCTTATTTTCAGCCTCCCCTGAAATCAGGTCCACATCCCGCAGGGTAAGGTCAATCCGGTTCCCGTCAGCAAACTGTATAAGAAAAGCGAAGGGATCGCGGCTGTTATAATCATAAGGGTGGGAATACCAGTCCGTGGGACACTGAACAATCAGAATATCACCCAGCCGGTGAATCCATCCCTTATCCCGGGTAAACTCCCGCACATCCGTAACAAAAAAGGTGATATCAAAGTCAGAATATTCATCATGGACAGCATTGGGATTTGCCCGGGAGCCTTCCATGGTTACAGCGCGGATCCGCGCATCTGCATCGGCAGTTTCAAGAATCATATCCAGCATTTCCTTTTCAGTGCGCATACAAAACCTCCTTATCCCATTTATCCGTGTCATTCGCCGGCAGCATTTTGGACATTAGAATCCATGACTGCGAGGATTGTAAATTCTCCCGGGTACCGCTTATCGGTCCAGGCCGGATGCTCGTCAAAACGCTTCAGTAGAAAGCCGCTTTCGATAACGGCATTTATGATTTCACTCATCGTATATTTCCTATATTCACACATCGGAAACTGCTTCCGGATTTCCTCAGGATAAAACCTGGCATGCGCCATTTCCCCGCGGATAATCTCTGTAGAAAAATAATCGGTCACCGGCTGCTCAAAGTCCATAATATCCATCACCTTCTGGAAAGGATGGAAATCGCTTGCAATCATGCGGCCGCCCGGACGGAGAAAGGAATGCATGACCTCCATGAATTTCCCGATGTCATGAAAATAATGAAGGATGCCGCCTTCCATGAACACCACATCAAAAAAGCCTCCGTATTTTTCCATATCGGCTTCCAGTACGTCACCCAGGACAAAATCGACGGAAACGCCGGCCGCCTCCGCCGTTTCCAGGGCATACCGCATGTTTCTCTCCGAGATGTCGAATATGGTCACCTCCGCGCCGAGAACCGCCAGCGGAATGGCCTTTTTACCGCAGGAGCCGCAGATATTGGCAACCCTGATTCCTTCATAGGTATCAAAATACGCCGCATATTTTTTCAGCATCCCCACAGGATCTTCCAGATCCCTTCGGGCGCGCTCCTCAGGAGTGCTGTCGTGCTCCACCCAGAATTCATAGGCGTTGAATTCCTAGGCCGATTTGTTCTGTCGGACGTAATCCTTCATGGTATTCCCTTCCTGCATATTAGATAAGAGACTATATTTGGCAAAATGATATCTTATAATCAATCATTGTACTGGATTATATGCAAAATATCCAGTAAAGGCCTGAAAGAATTTATAATAAATATATATTTATTGAAAAAGGGGAATCCAACTGTTACACTTTTGATAAGAATTTAATAAAAACCATATGAAGGGGACGAATATGTGGGGAGATAAGATTTCTTTTAAGAAAAAATTAGTTCTGTCATTTTTTTTATTTTACATGTTGCCTTTAATCCTGGTCGTATCAGTAGGATTTGGTTTTGCAACAGGAGTTCTTAAGGAACAGGGGGCAGAATATTACAGAAAAATATTCAGTACGACGGTAGATCGGTTAGACAGTATCTTTAGTTCAATGCAGGAGTTTAATATAACAATGCAAAAACGCTCCTGGGTGACATCAATGATTTATATGGAAAGCTTGGAAAAGTCACGCTTTGACAGAGTGGATTTTACAAATTTTGCAGAAGAATTAAGGGGCTTTTCCTGCCAGGATGCTGCAATTGATCATATTTTTTATTATTTCATGGTGAGTGATCAATTTATTTCAACAACGGACAGAGGAATTGTGGATTATCAATGGTTTACGGATATGTCTTTTAAAAATACTTTAATGCAGAATAATGATTACCGTAATACAGCCGGGGATTTGAAGAAGCCGGCTTATTTTTGCCTGACTGTTGATAATTATGGACGGGAAAGTGATGGTATTCTTTGCTGTTTTCCAGTAAAAGAAATGAGAGGAAAATCAATTTGCAATCTTTATTTTTTTATTCAGCTGAAGGAATTGGAGCGGGTATTGGATTTGGCTATGCCTGAGGAAAGTAACTGGTTTTATGTGGAATATGAAGGAGAGATACTTTTAAACAGAACTCCTTTTACAAAGGAAGAGCTGTTGAGCTCAGATGTGGGGAAACTGCAGAAGCAGAAAACAAAAATGACCAGTTTTATTCAGGAATCTGAGAAAACGGGATTTCATTACTATACTTTAATATCAGAAGACTCTGTTTATGCACGGGCCAAAAGTATGCAGGTGATATTACTGATATTAGCGGGAGGATTTGCATTGATAGGATTTTTCCTCTCTTATTATATGGCAATTCGGAACTACCGTCCGGTACAGAATCTAATGAAATTGATAGAGGATAAAGTCCCGTCCGAGGAAGCCAGCAAGAATGAGTTTTTTTGGTTGGAAAACGCGGTGGGAACAATATTGGACGGACGTAAAAATCTGGATATACAGATTGAAGAACAAAGGCCTATATTAAGAAGCGCCTTTTTATCGTGGCTTCTGAAGGAAAATTACAAGCCGGAAGAAGAACAGATTTTACATACGGCAGGAATGCTTGGAATTGAATTTGGCTTACCAATTTATAATTGTCTTTTATGCAGTCTGAAGGCAGGAAACCGGTTAAATAAAGAGATTCTGGAAGAACTGGAGCAATTCGATATCCGATATGGAGCGTTAGTCTATCAAAATGATTATGTTGTTATATTAAATTATGAGAAAGAAGAGGAGGCAGAAAGATTTTATAAGAACCTGAATAATATGTTATATCATAAAGAGGATAAATATTTCTTTGGTGTGGGGGAGCGCTGTGGGAGCATTGTACAGCTGCCCGCTGTTTATATACAGGCTAAACAGGCCAGAAATTTTAGAATGGTAAACAGAGAATGCGGCATCACATTTTATAATGAAGTAAAAAAAGAGAATTTTTATTTTTATCCCATTGAAAATGAATATGAGCTTCGCAATTGCCTTTTAGCAGGGGAATATGAGAAAAGTGTTCTTATTTTCAATGAATTACTGCAGCAGAATCTGAAGGATGAACAGGTATCTTATTATCAGATGCGAAATTTTTTTCATAATGTGGAGCTAACCTGTTTGAAGTGTGCAGTAAGGCTTGATATGAGTGGTTTGATTGATACGGAGGTGGAAAGTCTGGAGCAATGTAATGCCCTGGAAGATTATCTGAGTGTTTTTTATAATATTTTTCGGAAACTTTGTGATTATGTGAATGCGCATAGAGAGAGTAGCAGTGAGGTAATGAAGGAGACTCTTTATCGGTTTGTGGATGAGAACCTGTGTAACAGAGATTTGTCTTTAAATTTTGTCGCAAATGCCTTTTCACTTTCGGATTCTTATGTGAGCAGATTGTTCAAGGAAAAAACCGGATCGAATTTTTTGGATTATATGAACCGGGCCAGAATAGAAAAGGCTAAAATGATTCTTTTATCGGAAAGTCAAATCAGTATTCAGGAAGCAGGGATTCTTGTAGGTTATGATAGCGATACTACCTTTCGACGGATATTTAAAAAGTATGAAGGAATAACTCCATCTCAGTTCAGAAAAATATAGTCAATACGGATATAAAAATCAGCCATGAAACGTGTGTGCCCAATATTATGATAGGACACACGTTTCATGGCGTTTTGTTTAAAAAAAGCAATATTTTCCATGAAAATATATAAATATATATAAAATTATATGTTGTGGAAAGAATTGAATGGTCAATATGTGTGGTTTTGAATGCTGAAGAAAGAATTAAATGTTGCAAAGTGCCATATACAAATATAAAGTTTATCAATCAAGCACAAAACGGATATATCAAAAACATTTTGGCATATCGTACACGCATTACCCGGGATGCGGTCAGTGATCAGAAACAATAATTGTAACTGCGAAGGTTACTGAACAGTTAACAATAATCTAAAATGTAAAAAGGAGAGGGTTTATATGAAAAGAAATAAAATTGCTGCCTTTACGGCAGTTGTACTTGCAATATCTTTGTTTGCAGGATGCGGAAAGGATACGGCGGTAGATACAAACACGGAGGAAGGAAATGCAGGGGCAGAATCGGTAGCAACCGAAGGAAGTAATGGGGAAGGCGGTATGGTGTCGGGAGAAAATACACTTCCCATTGTAGAACCCGGCACACTGGAGCTTACTTATGCCGGCGCTGATAATTGGTATACGCCGGCCAGCTATTCACAGAATCTTGAAGTATGGCAGGAGGTTGAAAAACGTACAGGGATTAAAATCAATTGGGAAGTAATGCCGTCGGATCAATATAATGCTGCA